>Ga0213858_10000199_pt1 | contig 29266 bp, 29 predicted proteins | sample PICome_FD_160122 | JGI IMG/M metagenome (GOLD analysis project Ga0213858, IMG submission 160122) | Coastal seawater microbial communities near Pivers Island, North Carolina, United States - PICO245 | ecosystem: Environmental > Aquatic > Marine > Coastal | place: USA: North Carolina | collected... | reverse complement strand
AAGTTACTGGCTAAATTTATGGAAAAACCTGGACGAGTTTGGCAGCGTGACCAACTGCTAGATCGCGTTTGGGGGCAGGCAATTTATGTGGATACACGTACAGTGGACGTACACATTGGTCGCCTGCGAAGAGCATTAAAACAGCATGGCGGTCAAGATCCCATAAGAACTGTACGTGGCGCAGGATACGCTTTAGGTTAATTTACTTGAAGTATGATTGGTCAATCCAAAGTGTGTGATTGACTCATTGGCAAAGTGCTGGGACACTATTTTTAGTAGCCAACATTCGTTTGAAAATTAGAAACGAGTTTGTGATGAAAGAGATGGACCCAGTTACTGCAAAGGCGCTACTTAAAAGGCACTTGAAGGCTACTAAAGAACTGATATCAGAGCACGAATTTGAGCAACTCGCATTTCGTAAGAACCTCATGAGAGAGTCGGGTGAGCTTACGAAATTAGGATGGAAGTTAGCGAAAGTCACAGAATCAGATGATAGTGTGTTAGATTTCTAACGCATCACTCGCTTTTATTTTCTGTGACATGCTTGCGAACTACAGATTGGCTAAGGATTGCCGCCACAACCGCTTTTTTTTGTTCAAGTGGTAAGTGTTGAGGTGGGTTTATTGGTCCAATGAACTTTGGATCAAGATAAGTTGCATTCATAATTGCCTCCCTGGCCCCCCAGAGCAGTCGCTAAATGAGTACAGGATGTAAGTAACTGTTTTATGAACTCAACCAAAGTTATCATACTATCCTACAAATACGCTTTCAATAATCCCATGATTGTCATCCATAGAAAAACAAATTAGATCCGCACGCTTTCCCAAGGCAATTTCACCACGATCAGAAAATCCTGCTGCACGCGCTGGATTTAAGGTGACTGTACGAAGTGCCTTCGGTAAATCACCCCATAAATCTCCCAATTGGATTGCAGATTGCAGCAGCGCTGCTGGGACATAATCTGACGAAATCACATCCAACAATTCATTCTGAGCGAGTTCCAATGCAGAAACATTTCCAGAGTGGGAGCCTCCTCGTATCAGATTAGGTGCTCCCATCATAATTGAGATTCCATTTTCTCGACACGCCTTGGCAGCTTCAAGAGTAGTGGGAAACTCAGCGACCTTTATGCCACGCGACTTTGAGACATTTACGTGTTCTATTGTCGTGTCATCATGACTTGCTAGGACAGCGCCAAGCCGAGCTGCTTCTTCAACAGTTATATTCTCATGTCTCGTACCGTGCTCGTTTCGTAGCGCTTTCAGCATCTCGACATGTTGGTTGTAACCGTTTTCATCAAGTTTCTTTTTTCCGGTTACGTAAGCCTTAAATTTATCCATATTTCTAAATTGACGTTGCCCTGGTGTGTGATCCATTAGGCTGACAATTCCAACTTGATCGTTGTTTGAAAATGATGCGAGTTCTTCTGATAATGTAGCTGAACAAATTTCCGCACGCAGATGCAGAAAATGAGAAATTTTTAGGAGCCCTTTTTCCTTTAGTCCCAGGATGGCGTCTGCGAGCCCGCGTGCATAAGCTGCATATTGACCAGATCCAGTTGGAATGGAGCCAACGCGCATCGCGTCAAAAACCGTGGTAACACCACAACCATATAATTCGGCATCATGTGCAATAACCGCAGTTTTGATAGGCCAATTTACCCCGGGACGGGGTTCTAAATGTCGCTCAAGATTATCTGTGTGCAGTTCAACCAAACCCGCTGAGACATAGCTTCCATCGCAGTCAATCGCCTGTGATAAGGCGCTATTTCCTTGATCAATACCAACAATCACTCCGTTTTTCACAACGACAGTGCCCTTCATCACTTCATCTGCCAGCACCAGTTTTGCATTTGTTAAAATGAAGTCTTTATTTTTGATAAGAAGGCGATTCATTTATCTGTCCAGATACTCAATAATGGTGTTAATTGTGTGATCAAGAGTGTGATCATTATTCACGGAATGGACATTCAGCTGTGATGACAGCGCCGGTAAACTACGCGCGATACGCTTTTCGATCTCTGCGTCGCTTTCGCGACCACGTGCAAGCAAACGTTTACGCAAAACATCCTTTGACGCCGACAAATTAATCACTACGAAATTGTCAAAAACAGCATGCGCCTCTTCAAGGACATTGCGTGACAAGTTAATCAACATATCTTGACCCTTATGAAGCGCGCTGATCGAATTAAATGGAATGCCATATGAAAGCCCGTGTGCTTTCCAATCTAGTACAAACTGACCAGCCGTTTTTGCATTTTCAAATTCTTTCTCACTCAGCGAAATATGATTTTCACCCAAGTGATCAGGTGCACGTGTGATCGCTCTTTGAACAAGCGACAGATCCGTTTTTGCCAGGCACAGACCTGACATTACTGAATCCTTACCTACCCCCGAGGGTCCGACGACGGCAATCATCTTTCCCGTCATCTCAGGCCACCTTAGGTGTGAATTGCGTGACATCTATGATACGATCACAAACTTGATTACGCGCAGCTTCATCATGGAAAATACCTATAATTGCCGTTCCTCGCGCCTTTGCCCTTTCCACTAGGCCCAGCACAATGGATCGATTTTTAACATCCAAACTGGCAGTTGGTTCGTCAAGCAGCAGAGCCGGATAATCATAAACAAATCCACGCGCAATATTCACGCGTTGCTGTTCACCGCCTGAAAAGGTCGTAGGAGACAGATCCCAAAGACGTTCAGGAATATTCAAAAGAGAGAGCAACTCTTCAGCGTTACTGCGCGCTTTCGCCTGCTCTTCGCCCAATGCCAACAATGGTTCTGCGACAACATCACGCGTCGGCACGCGGGGAACAACACGCAAAAATTGGCTTACATATCCAAGGGATTTTCGACGCAGGTCAATAATGTCTCGTGCAGTTGCGCCAACAACATTTGTGTCCCCTATCCATATATCCCCACTTTGTGCCACATAGTTCCCGTAAATCATGCGCATTAACGTGGATTTCCCTGCGCCTGACTGACCAACCAATGCAACGCATTCCCCCTTTGAAACCGAAAAATTCGCCTGGTCCATAACTGGGATGACGGCACTATTTTGATTATGCAAAATAAAGTATTTTGAGAGATTTGATACCGTTATCATTTTTCATCACACCTGCAAAACTGATGACACAAGCAGCTGGGTATAAGAGTGCTGCGGATCGTCAAGCACTTGGTCCGTCAAACCACTTTCGACAACATACCCATCTTTCATTACCATAAGGCGATCAGCCAGTAGCCTGACAACAGCCAAATCATGCGTCACGATGATTGCGCTTAATCCCATCTCACGCACTAATGACCGCAACAAATCTAACAAACGGGCTTGGACGGATACGTCTAAACCACCCGTTGGTTCATCCATGAACACAAGTCTGGGACCCGTCACCAGGTTTCGCGCGATTTGCAGACGCTGCTGCATACCGCCAGAAAACGCCGTCGGGCGATCATCTATTCTGCTGTGATGGATTTCTACACGCTCAAGCCAATCAATTGCTTCATCACGAATATTTCCATAGTGTCGCGCGCCAACTGCCATGAGACGTTCACCAACATTGCCTCCTGCGCTCACACTCATACGCAAACCATCGCGCGCATGTTGATGCACAAAAGCCCAGTCTGTTCTGGATAACATTCTGCGCTCAGGTTCGCTCATTCGCAAAGTATCTTTCATACCTTCGTTTCGCGTGTCGAAGAAAACCTGCCCGTCATCAACGTCAACGTACCCCGCCAAACAGTTCAAAAGCGTTGATTTCCCCGAACCACTTTCCCCTACAATGCCCATAACTTCGCCAGGCCAAAGGTCAAAATTTATGTCTGCGCATCCAATGCGGCGACCGTACATTTTTGTAATGCCACGCACGTCAAGTAATGGTTGCAGGCTCATGATGCAGATCCCTTTTTCTCTTGCTGTCGTGATGCGCAGAAATCTGTGTCAGAACATACAAAAATCCGTCCGCCCTGATCGTCGACAATCACCTCGTCTAGGTAACTGTTGTCCGCACCGCACAGTTCACAGGCGTGATCCGCTTTGCTTGCCTCAAAGGGAAAGTCATCAAAATCCAATGACACCACCTTGGTATAGGGTGGCAGCGCATAGATTCTTTGTTCGCGACCTGCCCCAAACAATTGAATCGCCGACATTTCCATTTTTGGATTGTCGAATTTCGGAATGGGTGATGGATCCATCACATACCGCCCTTCTACCTTGACAGGATAGGCATATGAGGTCGCGATTGCGCCGTGCCTGCTAATGTCTTCATAAAGCTTCACATGCATAAGGCCATATTCTTCTAGCGCATGCATTTTACGTGTTTCGGGTTCAGAAGGCTCCAAAAAACGCAGAGGTTCGGGAATGGGCACCTGATAGACTAGGATTTGATCCTCATTAAGATCCGTTTCAGGGATACGGTGACGCGTTTGAATAACGCTCGCCTCTTTTGTGACTTCGGTGACTTCTACATGCGCGGTCTTTTGGAAAAATTTACGAATTGAAATTGCATTGGTCGTATCGTCGGCACCCTGATCAATCACTTTCATTGTATCATTCGGAGTTAATGTCGCGGCGGAAACTTGAACACCGCCTGTTCCCCACCCATAGGGCATGGGCATTTCACGACTGGCGAAGGGGACTTGATAGCCAGGTATCGCCAATCCTTTTAGGATCGCGCGACGGATCATGCGTTTGGTTTGTTCATCCAGATAGGCAAAATTGTACTCATTCATTCTGCGGCCTCCTGCAATTGCGCAAATTCATCAGCTTCACGACGCAATTTCCGAATAAGTTCCAGTTCAGATTGAAAATCGACATAGTGGGGCAATTTGATATGCTCAAGAAACCCAGTCGCTTGGATGTTGTCTGCATGATACAGCACAAATTCTTCATCTTGCGCGGGGGCGCCTAGGTTGTCTTCCCCCAATTCTTTCCACCGCAGGGCGCGATCCACCAACGCCATTGCGATCGACTTGCGCTCTGATTGCCCAAACACCAAACCATATCCGCGCGTGAATTGGGGTGGTTCCGTTTTTGAACCTTGGAACTGATTAACAGTTTCACATTCGGTCAGTTCAATTTCACCAATTTGAATGGCAAAGCCCAATTCCGGGATGTCCATTTCAACAGCCACATCCCCAATGCGCAACTCGCCAACAAAGGCGTGGTTTCGGGCGTATCCGCGTTGTGTTGAATAAGCCATTCCAAGGATAAATCCCTCATCCCCCCGCGTCAGCGACTGTAACCGCAGGGCACGGCTCGCGGGCAATTCAAGTGGCTCACGCGTGAGATCCTGCGGGCTAGCATCCGAGCTGGGCTCCTGTTGAATCAAACCCTCTTTGTTCAAATAACCTGTGATATGCGGGATATCATTTGCCAAAGGTTCATTGGCAATTTCCGCATCAGGTGCATCCCCATCAGCAGCAAGTTTGAAATCCAATAGACGGTGGGTGTAATCAAATGTAGGCCCCAACACCTGTCCACCTGGTGCATCCTTGAACGTCGCCGAGATGCGACGAATGCATGACATTTTTTCCGTATCAACGGCGCGACTGCTGCCAAACCGAGGTAAAGTCGTGCGATAGGCCCGCAACAAAAATATCGCCTCAATCAAATCACCGCGCGATTGTTTGATTGCCAAGGCCGCCAAGTCAGGATCATAAAGTGACCCTTCTGCCATCACTCGGTTTACGGCCAGACTAAGTTGTTCTTTTATTTGTTCAATCGACAGTTCATCAATCGATGGATCGCCGCGGCGTTCTTCGGCAAGCCACGCATGCGCATTATCGATTGCTTTTTCGCCACCCTTTACAGCTACATACATTGCTATCCCTCACTGACTTGTGTAGTTCTGGGCAGGCCAGCAATGCGCGTCCCTGCACAAAATAGGAAATCTACCCCTAATGGGAACTGCGCCGCATTTTGTTGAAAGGCGCCTGTTTCAGGTAGCGACAAAGATCGGGTGTCCTGAATACCTGGACCGCGCAATGTCGCGCCTACATTTTGCAGATCATCGCACTCAATAATCAGCGTTGCAGAACGATCTGGATATTGCGGCACACCCTGGCGAAATTGCACAAGCGGGTGCATTTCATCCCAAGTGCCCGCCGCAAAATGCGCCTTTGCTGGTGATACGATTGGCGCACCTGTGTGAAACGTGATCCAGTTGCGCACATCATCTGTGTCGCACGACGACATCAGGGCAATGGGCGTATCAGGGTCGCACAGCGTTAAAATCACGCAACCTGCAGCGCACGATAATTCTTTTGGCGGCTGGGCTCCGTCTATCTCAAAAATTAAACCGGGTTTCGCAATGGCATTCATGATGGCACGAAACGCAAACGCACCGTCCTGGGGGGGCGCCGCAAATCCACCTGTAAACGCGTTGGAATTCATTAATCTTCTCCCCGCACCAATGTAAAGAAATCAACCTTTGTTGCGGCTGCCTTTCGAAGCTTCTCGCTCTTTCGTTGCGCTTGGGACTGCACAAGCGGCGTAACAATTTGATCTAAAATCTCTTGCTGTCGCGGCCCCTGCAACAATGCATCAACGACCGCTGCACGTTCTGCGTGATTGCGATCGCGGCCCTGCACATAACCGTGCCCCACCTCATCCGTGACCAATTGCACAGAACAGCGTGTCACAGTCATTTCACCCAAATTGAAGGCATCCCCAGTCGCACCCATACGACCACGCACCATCACCCCACCAATTTCAGGGGAACGCAGAAAGGTATACTCGGGACGGTTTGCAAGCACACTCCAAAGGGCGTCAACCTCTGCCGCCGTCGACTTTGCAAGGATTGACATCCAGTCTTTGCGTTCAATCTCCATATCTCCAAACCCATATACAACTAGACAAATATTCATTCGTGACGTAAATCTTTTGTAGGCTGAAATAAAGTGAAGTTTTTGTAAAATGATCAAACAAACACTTTGGCAGACCATTGCCGACACCCTGAAGCAAGAGATTTCTAGAGGCGATCTTGCCAAGGGATCCAAGCTCCCAACCGAAGCCGAACTTGCAAAACGGTTTGGCGTCAACCGACATACGGTTCGAAAATCAATTGCTGATCTAGCGGAACAAGGGCTGATTTGGTCAAAAAGAGGAAGCGGTGTATTCGTTGCACAAACACCGACCATTTATAAAATGAGCAACCGCGTCAGGTTTTCGCAAAATTTGCTTGATGCAGGGCGGACCCCGTCTCGTCAAACCCTATTGATGAGCATAAGGCCCGCAACCCGAGAAGAGGCAAATGGATTACAGATAGAACACAAATCCCCAGTGCATCATTATGAGGGCATTTCATTTTCTGACACCGTCCCGATTGCGCTATTTACTTCGGTGTTTTGTGCAACCCGATTTCCCAATCTGCATTTACATATTAAGGCACTCGGATCCGTCACCGCAGCGCTTAAGCAGTGCGGAGTAATTGATTATACGCGCACCTCGACTCAAATCAGCGCCTATGCCGCAGATCAGGTTCAGTCAAACCACCTTCGCATCAAACAAGGCGATCCATTATTGTGTACGACATCGATCAATATTGACCCTGATAACTGCCCAGTCGAATTTGGGCGAACGTATTTTTCGGGAAAGCATGTAACGCTGAATTTTAACAGCTGATGTCACATATTTGAAACAAGAGTTTCATAATTTGAACTGGTGAAAAAACGGCAGGTCAAAGATGTCAATCAGGTTTGTAAACGCAACAACACTTCGGGAAAATGAGCTTCAAAATCGCTCAGTTGCAGTGGAAGATGGATGCATATCCAAAGGCCCGCATCCCGAAGTGGATTTAGAGGGATATTATGTCCTTCCGGGAATTATCGATCTGCATGGTGATGCCTTTGAACGCCATATTGCGCCACGGCCTCGCGCGCCATTCGATATACGCTCGGCCTTGCGCGGCGTTGATGTTGAGTTGGCAGCCAATGGTGTCACAACCGCATGGATGGCGCATAGCTGGTCATGGGAAGGCGGGCGGCGCAGCCCCGAGCATGCTATAAAATTTGCAAACGCGTTGCGTGCCTATCGCAAAGATGCCAGAACGAATATGCGCATCCAGTTGCGATGCGAAACCCATACAACTGATACCTATGACGATCTGATCAAATGCATTAACGATTTCGGAATTGATTATGTAATCTTTAACAATCACCTACCCGAAGCTCAGGACATCATCGCACAAGATATGGATGCCTTTGGTGCATGGGCGGCGCAAGTTGGGAAAACATCTGACGAACATCTGGCCTGCGTCCGTGCAGCCGAAGCACAACAGGCGCGCGTACACGATCACTTGTTACATCTTTCTTCAGCCTTCGATGACATGCAAATCCGATACGGATCGCATGATGATGCGACATCGGACATGCGTGAATATTATGCACTTTTGGGTGCGAAAATTTGTGAATTCCCGACAACCGTTGACGCCGCAAAAACAGCGAAGCAAATCAACAATCCGGTTTTGATGGGCGCGCCAAACATCGTGCGTGGAGGATCACAATCGGGCAATGTTTCTGCAATCGATTTAGTGCGCGCCGATTTATGCGATGCCCTGGTTTCAGATTATTATTACCCTGCACTGTCACAGGCGGCGACGCAGCTTTGGCAAACTGGGGAATTGTCGTTACCAAAGGCCTGGAACTTGATTTCAAAAAATCCGGCAGCAATCATGGGGAAAGCATCTATAGGAAGCATTGATTACGGTATGCGCGCCGATCTTGTCATTATGAATAAAGAAACCCTGCAGATTGAAGCAACCCTGTGTGATGGGCGCATCGCTTATGCATCAGGTGAAGCGGCCAACCGCCTCTTCAAAGCATCCACCAATAAGCCCGCGATCGCGGCAGAATAAAGCTTATTCGTACTTTTCTAAAAATACCGCGATTGGAAGATTTCTAAAATCATCAAGTGCCAATCGAAGCTGATCGTGCGACCAATTCCACCAGGCCAAGGCAATTAAACGCTCCGTCGTGTTGTGATCAAAGCGCTCGCGCAGTGGCTCTGCAGGGACACCTGCTACAATTGTAAAGGGCGCGACATCCTTTGTCACTATAGCACCAGAGGCGACAATTGCGCCGTGTCCAATTGTGATTTCTGGTTTGATCTGGGCATTGTGCCCGATCCAGGTGTCATGACCGATCGTAACACGACGCGAAGCACGCTTTTCAAACCAATCGTGATCTATTTCTGCATCGTCCCAATAATCAGGGGAACGGTACAGAAAATGATGCATGCTTGCGCGATCCATCGGATGATCGGTTGCACCGATCCGCACAAAGCTCGCAATATTGGCGAATTTACCAACCCAAGCATTCGCGATATCCGCATAACGATCGCAATACGAATAATCGCCCATTGTGACGTTAAGAATGCGTGATCCTTTGCCAATTTCGCAATATTGCCCAAATGTTGAATTGCTATGTTCGACATCGGAGTGAAAGAAAACGGCGTCTGATTTAAGCTTTGTCATATCAGAGTTCTTGGCTTTCGCCACCCTTGATCAGACGGGCGCGCAGCTGGCCAGACAACCAATCCATTGCCATCACCATCAGGATGATGAGAATTATGTAATAGGTCACCTCTTCCCAATCCTTTTGCGTAATCATCGCTTGGGTCAGCATCAAACCAATACCACCGCCCGTAATTGCGCCGATAATTGTCGCACTCCGCGTGTTGGATTCAAAGAAATACAAGACCAGTGACAACAGCACCGGTGTCACCTGTGGTAGCACCCCAAATCGATATTGCTGAATTGTACCTGCGCCAGTGGATTTAATGCCTTCCACCTGTTTTTTGTCAACATTCTCAAGCGTTTCTGAGAACATTTTACCAAACCCACCAACATCCGTGATAAGGATCGCCAAGGCCCCCGTCATTGGTCCAGGACCAAAGGCGCGCGCGAGCATAATCGTAAAGATCAACGCGTCGACCCCGCGAATGAAATCAAAAATACGCCGCATAAAGAAACGCAAAGACATTAATGGTGTAAAGTTCTTTGCCGCCAAGAAGGCAAGCGGAAGCGCAATAATCGCACCGCCAAACGTGCCGACAAAGGCCATTAAAATCGTTTCTCCAATGGCCCATGCAACATCATTATGTCGCCACATACGGTTGTTCCAAAAATCTTCGAAAATTTTGGCCGCTTCACCAGCAAAACTGCGACTGACAAGCTCACTAAAGGGAAGACCGTGATACGGACTGTCGAGGGTAAAAAAGAATAATTCCCACCCACCGAAATATCGAAATACCTCGGTCCGATTGCGCGTGACAGATAAACGGCCCGCATCGGTTGTAATCGCCAATCTATTTTTGGATTGATTGATCTTACCGGGGAATTCACCTTCTGGTATTTTCGCTTCAACCCCACGACGTGTCGGTTGTGCCCAGATTTCTCCGAAATTAGGTACTAAATATGTGACGTCCTTTTCACCAAAGGTCACCACATGACCATCACCCAAATCAATCACTGTTTTTTCACCAAGCGTCACCCACTCTGGGCTCTCGCCTTCTGGGTATGCACCCTTGGTTTCACCTTCGATCTTGACGCTAACTTTGTTGCTGCGATTATCACGTGCCACATGCACTTTGTAACTGTAGCTGTCACTCACTAGGATCTTGGCGTTGTCTAATGATGCGCGTTGCGACAATCCAAGAATGTCAAAAGCAAAGAATACATATATACAATAAGCGCTAAGCGCGACGAGCGCACCGATGATGGCGAATTTTTTGCGACCGATTGCTTGGGTCGCCGCAGTTTGAAGGTTTGAGATATCTGCTGTCATGCTCATGATAAAAGCTCCGCTTCACGACCATGTGCTAGGCGGTCACGATAGTAGGATGAAATTTGATCGAAAAATACGATTGTGCCGAACAACAGGATAAAAATTGCCGCCGCATCATCATACCGCCCCTGTCCCCAAGAAATGGCATTTTTCAATTCATAACCGATGCCACCAGCACCAACAAAGCCCAAAATTGCAGAGGCGCGAATATTAATTTCAAAGCGCATCAACGCATATGACAGATAGTTTGGAGCAACCTGTGGCACAACACCCAACCCCATCTTCTGCAGCCAAGACGCACCAACCGACGCGAGCCCTTCCACTGGTTTTAGGGATGCGTTTTCGTTCACTTCAGAAAACATTTTGCCCAATGCACCTGTCGTGTGAAAGGCAATCGCAATCATTGCAGGAACAGGACCACCGCCCAAAACAAAGATTAAGACGAGCGCAATAACTACCTCGGGCATGGCGCGCATGACATCCATCACGCGACGAAACACTGGGATCATGCTAGGCCATAACGCCATCCCACGCGTAGACAACATAGATAAAAACATCGCCAAAAACGCCCCGATTAGGGTCGACGCCGCAGCAATGTTGATTGTTTCAATCAATGCAGGAAAATACCGAACCATATGTCCGGGAAGTTCGGCCAATTTTTCCGCTGCTTCACTTAGGACAGAGCCAGGGAAATCAAAAATACGCGGTAGCCCTTCGATAAAGCCACCTGCGTTGCGGTCTTCGGCTGTCAAAAAGCCACTGACCATAAGGGCCACAAAAACGATCAAAAGAATAAGGCTGTAGGAACGTTTCTGACGCACCATCCCCATATAGCTAAACTTTATACTGTCCAGTTTTGGATCTAGTGTTGATGTCATATCTGCCCGGCCCTTCAAAAAAAGGGCAGCCCAAAATGGCCTGCCCAGATAGTGGTGTCTTAATTAGACTTCGCTTGACGTGCGCCAACGATTGAAACGTATGCGTCGTGTGTGATTGGCATTAGTCCAAGCTTTTCACCCGCGAAAACGTTGTATGCACAATCTGCATCCATGTCTTTCAATGACGCCATTAGGCCAGTCATTTTGATTTTCACGTCTTCAGGAAGCGCTTGACGAAGAACGATTGGGCCTTCAGGGATCGGCTTTGATTTCCAGATTTGCACCAATTCATTCATGTCGATAAGACCTGCGTCAACTGCTTTGCGCAAGGCGCCAGAGTTGTATCCGTCTTCCCAGTTACCTAGACCATCTGCCCAAGTAACGCCCGCGTCGATATCACCGTTGAATACTGCAACGATTGTCTGCTCGTGGCCGCCTGTGAATTTTACTTCGCCAAAGTAATCACCTGACTCCATTGACGCGCCTGTTAGTTCAGGAATTTCAATTGACGGGATTAGGTAACCAGAAGTTGAGTTTGGATCACCAAATCCAAACGCTTTGCCTTGCATGTCTTCTAGGCTTGTGATGTTGCTATCTTTGCGTGCAAACCCGATTGAATGGTACCCATATGAACCATCTAGGTTCACAGCGACCAATACAGGCTGAACTGCGTTTTCATCAGATAGGAATGTTTTTGCATAACCTGATGCGCCCAACCATGCCATATCGATTGTGCCACCAAGTAGACCTTGGATCACGCCATCATAGTCAGCTGGTGCGAACAATTTTGTTTCAACACCCAAAAGGTTTTCTGTGCGTGCGCGCAGACATTCGTTGTTGTTCAAACGGTCTTGTGCGTTTTCACCACCCAAGATACCGATACGGAATTCTGAAATCCCGTGACCACCAGCAAATGCTGCTGATGTTAGTGCTGTTGTTGCCAAAACGGCTGCGATTAGTTTTTTCATCTTTTCTCTCCAGTTGATATTGCCCCGCCCCCCACGGGCAAGGCAGATGAAAGTCATGCGGGAACGCGTGTTTGTTCCCGAATTTCTGTTGATGTTGCAGCCTCTGAAAACTCAGAGCCGGCTCCATAAATTTCCCTGGCAATTTGCGTCGTTAGTTGTTCTGGTGTGCCGTCAAAGACGATGCGTCCCTTGCGCATTCCAATCACACGATCACAATAGCGACGCGCCGTATCCAGGGTATGCAGGTTGGCGATGACCGTGCGCCCATCTTCGTCATGAATACGTCTGAGCGTATCCATAACAATCTGCGCATTCATCGGATCAAGGGATGCAATCGGCTCGTCCGCCAAAATAAGCTTGGGGTCCTGCATCAACGCACGGGCAATTGCGACGCGCTGCTGTTGACCGCCTGACAATGCTTCGGCACGCTTTGACGCATGTTCAGCAACGCCCAACCTATTAAGGATCTCAATGGCCCGATGAATATCCGCTGCTGGATACAAATTGAAAAAGGTTGAAAGTGCTGAATGTCGGTTCAAAGTTCCGTGGAGAACATTGCTTACCACATCCATTCGCGGGACAAGATTAAACTGCTGGAAGATCATCGCACAGTTAGATTGCCACCGGCGCATGTCCTTACCAGTCAGCTCTGATACCACATCACTTTCATATGTAATGGAGCCACTGGTTACAGTTTCCAAGCGGTTCAGCATCCGTAGTAACGTGGATTTACCTGCGCCTGAGGCACCAATGATGCCGATCAGCATCGGCTTTGCGACATCGAATGATACGTCATTTACAGCTGTGCTGTTTCCAAATACTTTAGTCACGTTCGAAAGTTTTAGCACTATTGCCCCCAAGGTCTGAACTTGGAAGAACATGGAGTCACCATGTAAAAGTTATGTGGCAAATTGGTAATATTTTTCCAAAATAACCTTAACAATTATGTAAAAATATCAATCAGATGCGGCAATCGCAATGTTCACAAATATTTCATGAAACCGTTTTCTGTTTTTTACGTCACCGCCTTCTCCATTGTATTCTCAAAGCTCAGGAGATACCGATGAAATATTCCATAATGCCCGTGTGCTCTCTACTTGCGCTCATTGCAGGTACGGCACATGCGGAGATGAATTTTAACCGTATTGCTTCATTTGAAACAACACGCAACATGTCAGCCGGTGAAGATACAAACCGCGAAACATCAGCCGAGATTATTGCCGCAACAGACGATGGCATGACGTTAGTATATACGGACAGCCCACTTGGTGTTGTTGGTTTGATCGACATCACAACACCCGCACAACCTGCGCCATTGGGCAATGTTGCGCTGGAAGGTGAACCAACTGCCGTTGCGATCCATGGAAATACAGCCTTCGTAGGTGTGAACACATCAGAAAGCTATACCGCGCCATCAGGTCACATCGCCGTACTAAATGTTGAAACACGACAGATTTTGCAAAAATGTGACCTTGGCGGTCAGCCAGACTCAGTCGCCGCCGCAAAAGATGGTTCGCTTGTTTCAATCGCAATCGAAAACGAACGCGACGAAGATTTAGGGGATGGTCGCACAGGTCAAATGCCTGCAGGCCACCTCGTACAATTTGACGTGACCAACGGCACAATCGACTGTGGCGCACGTCGCGATGTCGTTTTGACGGGTTTGGCAGACGTGAGCCCAGAAGACCCAGAACCAGAATTCGTTGACATCAACGGTTTGGGTGAAACTGTTGTCACAATGCAGGAAAACAACCACATGGTTGTCGTATCACGCGATGGCAAAGTGACATCACATTTTTCAGCTGGTGCCGTCGATCTAGTCGATATCGATGTTGAAGATGAACGCGCAGCGTTGACGTTCACCGAAACCCAAATGGGCCGCAAGCGTGAACCAGATGCCGTTAAATGGGTTGACGACAATCACTTTGCCACTGCCAACGAAGGCGACATGGACGGTGGTTCGCGTGGATGGACAATTTTCCACAAAGACGGCTCTGTAGTGTACGAAGCTGGCAACACATTTGAACATGCGATCGTTCAAATTGGTCACTACCCTGACAAACGTTCCGACTCAAAAGGCGTTGAGCCAGAATCAATCGAAACAGCCACATTTAACGGAACACCGATGGTTTTTGTTGGCGCGGAACGCTCATCTGCTGTTGGTGTTTATGATGTAAGCACCCCTTCAGCACCCGTTCTAAAACAGTTGCTGGCATCTGGCATCGGTCCAGAAGGATATGTTTCAATTCCAGAGCGCAACCTGTTGATTTCCGCAAACGAAGTTGACCTAATCGAAGATGGCGGCGTTCGTGCGCATGTCATGGTTTATGAATACCAAAATGCCCCTGCAATGTACCCAACACTTACATCAGCAGGTGCTGATGAATTGATCGGATGGGGCGCGATTTCAGGCATGGTTGCGGGCGAAGGAAAAACCATCTACGCGGTCAACGACAGCTTTTATGGGTTCCAACCGACAATCTTTACGATTGACGCAAGCCAGACACCTGCACGCATCACAGATGCAACAGTTGTTCACCGTAAAGGCCGCCCAGCCCAAAAATTGGACATGGAAGGCATTACAACAGATGGAAATGGTGGTTTCTGGGTCGCTTCTGAGGGCCGCACAGGCCGTATGGTTCCGCATGGTCTTTACCATGTTAATGCAAATGGCGAAATAAAAAAAGAAGTCGCTCTTCCTGCAGAACTATTGGCGGTTGAAAAACGGTTTGGCTTTGAAGGTGTGACACGTGTTGGCGATACACTTTGGATGGCAACACAGCGTGAATGGAAAGATGATCCTAAAAACCACGTCAAATTGGTTTCGTATAACACCTCTACAGGTGAATGGGGTGCCGTACACTATCCAAAAGCAGAACCAGCAAAAGGTTGGGTTGGGTTGTCAGAAATCGTTGCGAATGGCGATTATTTCTATGTAATCGAACGTGACAACCAAATCGGTTCAAACGTGGTGACCAAGAAAATCTATCGTATCCCAGCTGCAGACATGGTTCCAGCCGCACTTGGTGGAACATTGCCTGTGGTATCGAAAGAAGAGGTGCGTGACCTTATCCCAGATCTGAAATCATACGGCGGTTACGTTGTTGATAAGGTAGAGGGACTTGCAATCACATCAGATGGTGAAATGTTTGTATCAACAGACAACGATGGCGTTGACGATAGCTCAGGGGAAACGTTCTTCTGGTCAGTTGGCAAGGTAAAGTAACCGGCGCCAAGAATGCTTAATCGAATGCCCCACTGCGGTGGGGCATTATAATCTTCGCCTGACACTTAATTTTTACAATTTTCAATTACCCAAATAAAAAAATGGTGGTTGCTATGAGAATAATTTGGAATTTTTTTAGGGTATCCGAGATGTTTACGCTCAGCATTGTGAACTCTGAAATAACTACTCTCGATACATCACAATAGTTAAATTCACTGGCTATAGGCGTACTGTCATGAAAGACATAATCGACCAATTGATTTACGAACGCGCGCCTTGGCTGCAGACAAAAACAACCGGTGCAGTTATATCTGATCGTATTCTAAAAACGTGTTTGCGATATTCCAAAACAATTGAAACTGCGAATACACTAAAACCGCTAAATGGCGCAGAAATTTTCGATAAAGTTTGTGGTGAAATCGTTCAAGATACAGAAATAATGGGATGCAGCAACATCCCGACCACAGGCCCTGCCCTGATCGTTGCTAATCATCCCACAGGCATAGCCGATGCCGTATTTTTATACAGTGCAATAGCTAAGACGCGACCCGATGTTTATTTCTTTGCTAACAGTGATGTTCTTCGCGTTTTTCCTCAATTGAGTGAATTTATTGCTCCTGTCGAGTGGCGCAAAGAAAAACGTACGAAGACACGTACAAAAGAAACGCTAGAATTTACTAAACAAGCTATGAAAGAACGGCGTATCGGTGTTATTTTTCCATCTGGACGGCTAGCTAAACGCACGGGGTTATCTCTGCATGAACGTTCGTGGATGTCCTCTGCCGTTTCGCTCGCACGAAAGTACAACGTTCCAATTATTCCAGCTCATATTTCAGCAAGAAACTCAATACTATTTTATTTACTGGACATTATACATCCAACACTTCGTGACATCACTTTATTCAATGAAACCCTCAATAAAAAAGATTTTCACTTTGATATTCGTTTTGGACAACCGGTTTACCCTTACATGCTGAGTCCCGAACCTGAAATTGCGACGAGTGACCTCAAGCGTAGAGTTTTAAATCTCAATCCTCGACATTTCTTAAACTCTCGCAGACTACGCATCCATAGATCATTCAATAAAATCACCTATCAAACATGATACCAATAAATTTAACAAATTTATGTCTTAAAGAGTATCACCCTGATGAGATAGGTAGAGATTTGAAGCCATTCCTAGACGCAAATTGTGATGGTCAAGACTGGTTGACGACCCTCGCTAGTGAGCTGCAAGAAATCTTTGTCTTTGGTATTTTGAGAAATTGGTCTGCCCCAGCCCGCCAGAATTTAAAATAGTAAATAAGGGAACTGAAAGGATAAGGCTGATGCTAGTTACTATGTCAGGCCAGGAACTCAGCAAATTCTGCTTTGGAACGATGCAGTTTGGGCATGGGAGTACTTATGACCAATCAGGATCTGTCTACACTGAGTGTAGGCAATCTAAGATAAATCATTTTGATACTGCGAACACATACACAGGTGGTCTGTCCGAAACTTGGCTTGGAGAGTTTCTAAAGGGAGAGCGAGAACAAATTTTTGTTTCAAGCAAAGTCGGATATACTGGGGGCAGTGCACCAGAAAATCTTTCAGCTCAGCTAAGTGAAAGCAGAAAAAGATTGAAGCAAGACACAATCGACTTGTTATACCTTCATCGATTTGACCCAGACACACCTCTTGAAAAAACTCTAACTTGGTTTTCCGAACAACTCGAAAAGAAGACAATTAGGTACTGTGGCGTATCAAACTTTGCTGCATGGCAAATCACAAAAGCAGAATTTATCGCACAAAACTTAGGTTTAAAAATATCTGCCGCGCAGCCAATGTACAGTCTTGTGAAGCGACAGGCGGAAGTTGAAATATTTCCAGCATGCCAAGATTTAAATATTGAGTGTTTTTCATATTCACCACTGGGTGCCGGCCTTTTAACTGGAAAATATCAAAAACAAACACAAAATGGGCGGCTAGCGAGCGATGCTCGATATGCCAAAAGGTATGGCAATTCGGAAATGCACAAAACTGCTACGGAATTAAATAATTTGAGCAGGCAATACAGTGTGGATCCTGCTACTCTTGCTGTTGCTTGGATCGCAAAGTCCAAATATCAGCCAGTCCCAATCATATCAGCGAGAAATATAGAGCAGTTAACCCCGGTGCTTAATGCGTTAAATTTTGACATGTCAGATGAACTTTTTGACGAAATCAACAATCTTGCACCTCGACCTGCACCCGCAACCGATAGGTTAGAAGAGCAAGTTTAGGTTATTGAAAAATCTAAAGAGGCTATTAGGCATTCAACATATGACCACATCAACGGATCACTCCAAGAAATTCAAATGGGCGGGAACAGTATTTGTTCTGACGGGAATTCTTCTCACTAATTTGAACATCTACCCAGCAAATATCCTAATTCATGGATTGGGCGCACTTTTCTGGACGGTGGCAGGGTACCTAGCAAAAGATAAGGCTATAATGACGAACTTTTCTTTGCAGCTCCCATTATTTGTGGTGGGGCTCGTTAACGCTTTTGCTATAAACTAAAGGCAAATCCGAATATCTAAGCATCAGCCACGATGCATTTCCAAATTTTCTAGACTGAGAGATCCCAATGCCCCCCTTAAAGACTTCCGCATCAGATATGGTCAAAAATGCACGCGCGAGAATAGAAGAAATTGAAACATCAGACTTAATTACAATGATGGAAGATCCAAACGTGGTTATTGTTGATATTCGAGACATTAGAGAACGTCAGCGAAGCGGATACATCCCAGGTAGTTTTCATGCTCCACGCGGAATGATTGAATTTTGGATTGATCCAGAGAGCCCTTATCACAAAGACTTTTTCGCCCAGGAAGGCAAGAAATATGTATTTCATTGCGCGTCAGGCTGGCGTTCAGCGCTCACTGTGGCAACTCTGCAGGACATGGGTTTTGAGGCAGCACACCTAAAAGAGGGTTTCTCCACATGGGAAAAACAAGGCGGCCCGGTAGAGCAGCAAGACCCAAGCAGTAAACAATCTTAAATAAGCCCGCTACACTCAAGCGCGCAAAGAACTGTGTTCCTTCACTAGGTTCGAGACACAATGTTGTACCCCGGAATCTCTCCCCACAAACACGCGAAAAAGTATGTGTTTGGTGAGTTTTTGACTTGTATTGATTTACAGCCCAGCCCCGTAAGGGGCTGAGCCAGTGCTTCCTCGGTCACTCTACCCTAACCGCTTCCTTTCGACATACATCCTCAGCCACGCGCAGTAGTGAGCCTGGTTGCGGAAGCATTAGACCTACGCTGCCAGGTCCTTGGCTTGGCCAGTTGGAACGCCACGCGCGTGAATGTAGATGGCCACTCTTTCCTCGCAAGCTTCGATGTCAGGGATTTGGGCTGGGTCTGCTCTCGTTGTGGGGTTCATGACAAAACCTCCCTATCTAGCAGACGGATACAATCCACAATCTCCCACTTTTGTGCATCATTGATGCCTCCCTAGTAGGGTGCATAGGTCAGCTTGTTTGAGGAGCGCGCTATATTATGATCCACCAGGGTTGCTGCATAGTGCTCTGGAACCCCTGTTCGTTCACTCTAGGTGACGAACCAATTCCGCGTCGAGCGGGACATCTTGCCAGTGATAAACGAACTTCGTGAACATCAGACTATAGTTGCATGAAATATTATAAAATTTCTTTAAGGGTTACGCATCACAAATTAGATACTGAGTGTTCTCCAGGCTCTATTGTCACAATTCCTTTAACAAAAAGCTTTACCGGTGGTACCACGCAATAACCTGCGGTGAAAAATGCTTAAAGTCCGCTACTCAGCTATCAGTGATCACAGACAGAGCAGTGTGTTAATTCCATTCGGATTACAAACGCCACACGGACGCTGCGTATCTGTGACTGGGGCAGAAGTGAGAGAGGTGACCGAGCACTATACACGGCAAAAAGCACTATTGATGGATGTCACAAGTAATCGGATTAGAATTGAATTTGCCTTTGACACTGTCGCGGCCAATTATCCAGAAACAATTTTCCAACCCAAACAATCAAAATATACACGATACGCGGGTGACTTAGTATCAGAGATACAAGAAGTTGCTGGGGATTTAGAAGGTTATGCACTGCTGAAAAGAATTGCTTGCCATGTGGCAGAAAGATTTACTTACGCTCACCCAGATATCCCATTTAATAATGCAACCGATATAATCCCAGCGATTGGGTGCGGCATGGTTGAAGGTTCCTGCGTCGACATTAACACGTATTTCTTGGCTGCGTTACGAAGTGCAGGCGTCGAAGCAGGATACGTCACGGGCTTCTTTTTCCCCGAAGAAAAGGCGAATAGATGTGATGATGGTCATTGTTGGGTCGTCACTCGATTGAACGGAAAAGTTCTAGAATGGGATATAGCACATCACCTTAAAATGGGGACACGCGACATAGATGCTGGCCTGACTCCGCAACCAGGAAAGCGATTTGGATGTTTTCATTCTATGGGCTTAGACTTTCCGGATCTCAAAATATATGGTCTGAAAGCACTCATCGAACCGTTACAGATATACAATGGCAAAGTAAGTGGGTTTGAGTCGCCTCAAATAGAACTCATTGCCGATTAATCAGACCAATATAACGCAGATTATTTAGATTCAAGTGTCACTAAAAATTCACAAAAATTCAATTGTGAATGACACAATCTAGGACTATTGCGCATTACGAGTGCTACACACTCTCCTCCCTGTTGGACTGGCGCGCTCCTCGCGAGGGCGTCAGTCGCAACCAAAGTGGCGCTAAGTGAAAAGGTATGAACTATGATCGTAGGCGATGCTTTAATTCTAACAGCAACTTCTTGTGAAAAAAGACACTTTGTACACGACACATATGCTACCGATCAGTCAATTATTGCAGTCCTTCAAAATGAAGGTAACAGCATAGTCGTAGACATCTCGCCAATGGTGAAGAATATTGAGGTCCAGCAATCTTATACATCTTTGTTACAAGCATTTTGTCACCTTGATGAACAATTTTTCGACAAGGCAGTGTGACTTTAAAAAGCATTTGCGTTTTCATTTTCAAATGATGAATTTGATTTGCCAGATTCAAAGAAAATAATGGGCATTAAATAAAAAAAAGCGCGGCAGTATTCTGGCCAGGGGGACAAGTAACAACTACCGCGGTAATATGCTCACCATTTTCGTAGTCAGAAGACGGTAATTGACGGTGACAGAACTTAGAACCGATGCGACACACTAACCTGCCACCGCCAGAACCTGACTGTGAATTATGCTTGCACCGATTCTGTTACACAAATGTGAACAGGCTAGAGTTGTTTTGAAACTGTTCAACTACAATTGTGGCATCTAACCTCGTGAGGGAAATGTTGCTGCTTCGGCGTTTCAATACTGGGTTGGGAGTCAGTTATGCGTGAAACCTACTCAAAAAGTAGCAAGTATGGCCAATTCAATCGTGCCGATCTCCGATACACATAAATGTTTTTGAATGTATGCGGCACAATAGCACTTTCAAGAATCATTGTCTCTCGGTAACAAAGAGATGACGACTATAAGACTACATAAGAACCATGCCACACAGCCCAACGGATGCGAACCTCCAATTTATTGATAAGATCCGAGAGCATCTTCGAATTACCTATAAAGTATGCGACACAACTGAAACAGATATTCTCGCACATAAGCTTGGCTTTATTAATAGCGCGGGGCAGCTAACTCAGCTTGGCAAGAGGCTTGCGAATATTTTTGATCAAACCAACATAAGCTCAGAGTTATAAAATTTGCCGCAAATATATTGCCTCATACCATAAGCACTAGATAGTGCTGATTATAAGGCGCCCAACAAGAAACGTGAGGTTAGACCAGCGCATATCATGCTTTGGATTTATAGATTTAGAAGCGCTGTAAGGCAGTCACACTTTAGGAACGAACTTAGCTAACCCATAGCTTGAAACGATGTTGAAACACTGCGTTTTGTTCATATGGCTGTCACAATAGCAACCTACTTTGTTCGTGGGGCGGGTCACTGCAATTATCCCCATAACTGCATTACCAGCACACACAGATCCGCCTCATCAACAAAACCTAAAGTATACGCAGGTCATGCTTCCACAACCACGCATAAAGTTTATACACCTAGCTGCATGTGCTGGAATGATTGGTATTCTCATCAAGCAGGCAATGGCATTGATTTAGATGTTTTCTGTACAAACTATAAAATATTTTCTGATCGTACTTTCTGGCGTGGCAGGTATCGTAATTGATGAACTCATATGGGTATAACGATCGCCGGTGTTCATGCGATTTAATTCTTCAGAGAGCGTTATTAGAAAAAGTAACCAAAAGATTTCGTCCATGAATTGACCCCAAATTTACAAAATTTTCACAGATTTGAAATCAAACTGATTTAAAGCGGCGTCAAGTAACTCTCACTCCCATAGTATCCAAAAAAGGATTTGATTTATGACAAACATGAGACTTTCTTCAATCATCTTGGTCGCTCCATTGATGATGACAACTGCGCTAACCGCCTATGCAGGTGGCCACGGTGCGAAAACCATCGGTCAAACAACAGCACTGATCGCAGAAGCAGGTTTGGCAACAACAGAATTGAAAGATGGGGAAAGCGCAAATACCAATTTCCCATACGCAAATTTCAAAGCATTGGCGACCGTTGGTGAAGTAGACGCGGAAACAGGAATGGCCCTTACAGGTTATCCAGATGGTCAGGCCGCATGGTTGGCAGATGAAAACACCGTTCGTGTGGTGTATCAGTCCGAATCTTATGCAACCATGGGACGCGCGCCGAAGCCCGAAACTTATCCTTGGGTCATGCAGAATGGTGTTTCTTTCACTGGGTCACACATTCATACGATCGACTTTGACCGCGCTGCATTTGCAGATTTCATGGGTAATGACGCGGCAGCCGCATCCATGGTCAAAGGATCAGGTAAACTTTTCCACACTGTCTATAATGCCTTTGGCGAAATGGTTGCGTCACCCTCATACGATCCAGCGGATCTTGCTGGCAAATGGGGTAATCAAACACGTCCAGATGGCACATTGGTTCAGTTCAGCCCAAAATTCCGCCTAAGCGAAGCAGACTACTTCTTCCAGAGTTTCTGCGGCGCTTGGTACGAGCAGGCAAATAAATATGGCGATGGAATTGGTTTTGCAGATGACGTTTGGCTTGCGGCGGAAGAATGGGAAATTGGTCGCATGTTCCCTGCAGGGTCAGCTGACTCAGCAGCCACCATGGGATTGGCCAGTGTTGTAGTAGATATTGCAAACGGCGTTGCATACACAGCACCAGCACTTGGCCAAACTGGTTACGAAAAAATGATGCCAATCAACTCAGGTCACAAAGACTATGTTGTTGTTGTCACGTCTGGTTACAACCACGGTCAGGAACCAAGCCCGCTTAAAGTTTACGTTGGGATGAAGCACCGCAACGCGGACGGCTCAATGATTGATTACGCAACTGCAAATGAGCGTGACAGTTTCCTTGCACGTAACGGTCTGCTATTCGGCAAACTTTATGGTATGGCGGTTACGAACGAGACTGCGGCGGAATTGGTATCTGAGCCAAACCCAGCAAGCAAAATGATCGACGATTACATTCGTGATGCAGACGCGCCAAATTCATTTGCCGCAACATATGTTCCGACATCCTACCAATGGGGCGGCTGGGATAAACCAGTGGCAGTTCAAGACACAGAAATGATGCTGTGGGAAAATGAGAAAGAGCAGCCAGAAGGACACATTTATTTCAATGGCGATAGCAAAGTTGAACACGTAGCGGGTGATCCGACTGGTGCGCCACGTTACTTTGCGAATATGACAAACAAAGGTGGTTTGTTCGCGGTTGATTTCGGCGCATTCGACTTTGATGGTGAAAACCTTCCTTCAGCACTGCCAGCAACAGTGACACGCACAGTTGCAGCAGTTGATGGTGCGCTGACACTGAAAATTGGCGATCAGGGCAAAACCGTTGATGGTGATGCATCCATACATATGGAAAAAGGTGTTGCACACATGGTTGCACCAGATGGTCTATATTGGGCAAAAACGTCTGAGGGTGATTATCTAATCGTCGACGAAGACTCTGGAAATGACTATGGTGAACGTAAATACGTCCTAACGATTGATGCGGACATGAATGTAACCGACGCGCACCTTTTGGGTCTTGCAGGTGGTAAATTCAGCTCTCGTTATCAGGCAGGCGTTTCTGCATTGGGCGGTGCATTTACAAAACCAGGAACAAGCGAATTTTCGGGATCATGGCCTGTCACTGCGTTGATTGAGCGTAAAGCGGATGGTTCCTTTTATTCGATGGATGAACTGTCAGGAACAGGTCGACAGGATATTCGCGGCACAATCCCAACAGCGGATCAAACATTCATTGGCGTAGTACAAGCGCGCTCTGAGTCATCTGGCGCTGTAGAGATGAACGGTGGCGACGCGGGTGGACAAGTCTTTATGTTCACAATGAACCCAGCTGACTAATTCAAAATAGCTTGAAAAGCGCCCATGACATTCATGGGTGCTTTTTTTATTTTATGCGAATGCAATTAAAACTCCGACCATTGAAACTCGTGGTGTACCCGCAGCTATGTACATTAGGGGTTCGACTTGTATCAGCAAAATACGTTTGCTCTAGGGAGACTTAAGGCATTTCTAATTTGAGACATTCTCAAAGAAGAACTGTATTCTTTCACTAGGTTCGAAACACAGTGTCGGACCCCGAAAACTAAACACTCAAACACAAGAAAAAGTGCGCGTAATAGTGTGTTTTTGCACTTTTAGATGGCTGCAAAAGCAATCGCGGCCCGCCAACATGTTTTAAAATTTAGAGATCAATTGGTGCTGTATCGACGACACTTTGCATAGAAATATAAGTTGAGGTTGAAGCGACATTTGGCAGTCGAGACAGTTGTTCCCCCAGAACCTGCCGATAGGCGAAAATGTCGGATGTACGCACCTTGATCAAATAATCAAAGCCCCCTGCAATCATATGGCAGGCTTCGACTTCGGGGATGGCACGGACGGCTTGGTTAAAGGCATCTAACGCCTTCTCGCGTGTGTCGGACAGTTTGACCTCAAGAAATGCGATATGTTCGACACCCAGTTTGGACGCCGACAGTGTCGCGCGGTACCCCGTGATGACACCTTCTTCCTCTAACCGTTTCACCCGCGCTGTGACAGGTGTTTTGGACAGGCCCACGCGCTCTCCAAGGGCGGTCATTGAAATGCGCCCCTCGATCGATAGCACCGAAAGTATTTTGCGGTCGTATTCGTCCACGATTTCACCTTATTAAGTTCATTTTGACTATTTTTATACACTAAATTGGTCAGATATATAATTTATTCAGTAAAATTAGGCTAATTACCTATAAAAATCCTTCTATTTTATAGACAGGAGGACAGACCATGATTCACGTATCACACACCTGGGACAAAAATAAACTACAAAGCGAAGCGCAAATCTTGTCTGATTTGATCGCCGTTGCCGATCTGTCCGATGCAGATCGCGATACGATTGTCGATCAGGCAACGCACCTAATCGACGCAATTCGCACACAATCAAAACCAGGTTTAATGGAAGTGTTTCTGGCGGAATATGGATTGTCGACTGACGAAGGCGTGGCACTAATGTGTTTGGCAGAAGCCCTGCTGCGCGTTCCCGATAAAATCACAGTTGATGCGTTGATCGACGATAAAATCACACCTGCTGAGTGGGCCGAACATTTGGGGCAATCGCCGTCAACCTTGGTGAATGCAAGCAGTTTGGGGTTATTGATCAGTAGCAAAGTGCTTGGTGGAAAAAATGCACAAGTCGCAAAGACCCTGCGCACATTAATCCAACGTTTGGGTGAACCCGTGATTCGGGCCGCGGTAACGCAAGCGATCCGCCAAATGGGGGATCAATTTGTCCTTGGTGAAACAATCGAAAGCGCACAAAAACGCGCAACGAAATTAGAGGGCCAAGGCTATACATATTCCTACGATATGCTGGGTGAGGCCGCGGTCACACATGACGATGCGCAGCGTTATATCAACGAATATTCAAACGCCATCGACGCAATTGCGCAAAACACATCAGGCGATGATGTCACACTAAATCCGGGCATTTCCGTTAAATTGTCAGCACTGCATCCCAGATACGAATTGGCACAAGCCGACCGCGTTTTACAGGATATCGTGCCAGTTTTACAAAATCTGGCGCGAAAAGCAGCACAGGCAGGCATCGGCCTGAATGTCGATGCCGAAGAGGCCGACCGCTTGGGCCTGTCGATGGACATCATATCGGCCACGCTGGCCCATTCCGATTTGGCCAACTGGCAGGGCTTTGGCGTAGTTGTTCAAGCCTACAGCAAACGCGCACCCCAAACGATTGACGCGCTTTACGCATTGGCAAAAAAACACAATCGCAAAATCATGGTCAGATTGGTCAAAGGGGCCTATTGGGATAGCGAGATTAAGCATTCCCAAGTGCAGGGCCTAACATCGTTTCCAGTCTTCACCAGAAAAGAGGCAAGTGACGTAAGCTATATCGCGAATGCGCGCAAATTATTGCAAATGAATGATTTCATTTATCCGCAATTTGCAACGCATAATGCCCATTCAATTTCTGCGATTTTACACATGGCGCAGCAAACCCCAAACTGCCGTTTTGAATTCCAACGGCTTCACGGGATGGGCGAAGCCGTGCATAATATCGTCGTAAAAAAGTTTGGAACAAACTGTCGTATCTATGCCCCTGTAGGTCCACACAAAGATCTGTTGGCCTATCTGGTGCGGAGACTGTTGGAAAATGGCGCGAATTCATCCTTTGTGAACCAAATCGCGGACCCCATTATTCCCAGCGCGAAAATTGCCGCCTGTCCGTTCAAACAACTCGCCAGTGGAACAGCGCAAAAGATCACAAGTGGCCCAGATATCTATGGCGCGGGGCGTATAAATTCAAAAGGATACGATTTAAACAATGCCGAAACCCTATCGGCGCTTCAAAACCGCCTTGTCATCAAGGCGCCATTGAGTGTTGCGCCCATACTAGTTGGCGAACCAAATCGTCTTTCACCGCACCCCATTGTAAACCCCGCCAACGGTGATCATTTGGGGACAGCACAATTCTGCGATGCACATACCGCACAGCAGGCAATTGAGAATAGCGCACCTTGGTACGCAGAGGCGGCAGAGCGGCAACGCATTTTGTTGAAGGCGGCAGATCTTTGTGAAGCCGAGGATGGAGAGGCGCTTGCCCTTCTCATGCATGAGGCGGGTAAAACACTTGCCGATGCGGTCGGCGAACTGCGCGAGGCGGTGGATTTCCTACGCTATTATGCGGCGCAAATTGCACACCATCAGGGGACGCCGCGTGGTATTTTCACCTGCATCAGTCCGTGGAATTTCCCATTGGCCATTTTCACGGGCCAAATCGCAGCAGCGCTTGCCGCGGGAAATGGCGTGCTTGCAAAACCTGCGGAAACCACATCTGCAATTGCGGCTTGGGCCATATCGCGTCTCCATCGTGCAGGTGTCCCCAAAACATCGCTTCAGCTTGTCTTGGGCACAGGATCCGAGGTTGGCAACGCGGTCTGCGCGCATCCAAAAATTTCTGGCGTTGCATTTACGGGATCAACCCAAACAGCCAAGACCATTCAAAACCGAATGGCCGATATGTGCCAACCTGGTACGCCGCTGATCGCGGAAACAGGTGGGTTGAACGCGATGATCGTGGATTCCACAGCCCTACCTGAACAGGCCGTGCGCGACATCATCACGTCAGCCTTTCAGTCAGCAGGCCAGCGTTGCTCTGCGCTGCGGTGCTTATACATTCAGCGCGATATTGCGCCTGAACTGATCAAATTATTGTTAGGGGCGATGGATGAATTGGTTTTGGGTGATCCTATTAACATCCAAACAGATGTCGGCCCTGTGATCACCGCAGAGGCCGCAAACAAAATCAACGGATATATTGAAAACAAACGTGCGAAGGGCTCAGTTCTGTATGAGGTTGAAAAACCAAATCATGGCAATTTTGTTGCACCATGCATGATCCAAGTGGACGGTATCCAAGACCTAAAAGAAGAAATCTTTGGACCCGTTTTGCACGTCGCAACATTTGATGCGCTGGAATTGGACACTGTCATTCAAACAATCAATGAGACCGGATATGGATTAACGTTTGGCCTGCACACACGGATCGAAAACCGCCTGGACGCGATTGCAAAACAAATCCACTGCGGCAACATATACGTGAATAGAAACCAAATTGGCGCAATTGTCGGCAGTCAGCCTTTTGGCGGTGAAGGATTGTCTGGTACGGGACCAAAAGCAGGTGGTCCAAATTATGTAGGGCGCTTTACCCGATTGTTGACTGACCCCGATGCAACGACATCGCACTCACAAACAGATGAAACGAACTCTGTTTGTTTTGAAGAGGAACTTCCTGGACCAACGGGTGAGCGGAACCTGCTGCGCCTTATCCCGCGTGACCCCCTGCTTTGCGCAGGGCCAACGCGTGAGCTTGCCGAAAAACAAGCAGCCGCTGTAAAGGCATTGGGGGGACGCGCCATTATTTCTGAGGCTGATATTGTTCCTGATGATCTTGCAATGGCCGCAGGTTTTTCCGCCGTCATCTGGTGGGGCGACACAGAAACAGGGCACGCGTTTTCACGTGCGTTGGCGCGACGCAATGGGCCTATCATTCCACTTATTGTGGAAAGTCCTGACCGCGCGCATGTTTTTCATGAGCGCCATCTATGCATCGACACGACGGCAGCTGGTGGCAACGCAGCATTGCTGATAGACCAATCCAAAAGATAGATGAATAAGTCGATCATTATTGGCATCGAAGAAAACATAAATGATTGAGATAGCTCAGGTTAATTTTTTTATCTGTCGTCTTTTCCGGTTTGCTAACTAAAAAATCAGGGAAGAACTGTGTTCTTTCTCTAGGTTCGTGACATAGTGTTGGACCCCGGAATCTCTCCCATCAAACACGCGAAAAAGTGTGCGTTTGGTGTGTTTTTGAATCTCACACGTATAGCGTTAGTACGCAAAAATTAAGTCATTGATATTGTTTTGGAAAGTGGTGCCCGGGGGCGCAACCATACTTTTCTAAAATATTATTTAATTATAGATGGTTAGAAGTTGCCAAAAACATGAAAGTGGTCCTAAATGCGGTCCCAGATGATCTGAAGGTGTGCCTTTCTGGCCCCCAAAATGATCTCTGCAGTCAGTAGATGACACGTTAAACCTCAATTCCATTCATGCCAAAACTTTGCTATTTAACTTTTGAAGGTGCTTATCTTGGTGGTCATTCCATGAATATAGATTTCATAAACATGAAGCCAGCGATTTGCTTCGCTTTTTTAGCATCATCATCTGCTTTAAATGCGCACCCGCATGTA
>Ga0213858_10000196_pt1 | contig 29410 bp, 40 predicted proteins | sample PICome_FD_160122 | JGI IMG/M metagenome (GOLD analysis project Ga0213858, IMG submission 160122) | Coastal seawater microbial communities near Pivers Island, North Carolina, United States - PICO245 | ecosystem: Environmental > Aquatic > Marine > Coastal | place: USA: North Carolina | collected... | reverse complement strand
ACATTTGCAGCTTGATTAATAAGAAAACCTACTGTTAGTAATGCTAAAGCGCCTGTAATCGCTGCGATATTTGATGCAAGAAATTTACCAGTCGCTATTGCGGCTCTTTGTGTAAGTGTATATTTTTTAAGTGTTGCATCAGCAATACCATTAGCTTTAATAAAAGCTATTAAACCTTGTTCTGCACTAAGTGCAGCAATTTTTAATGAAAGAAGTCCGGGAACAACAAATCCTAAGCCGGCACCTAAAGCTCCAAGTGTACCTACAACTAACATCGTTCCTTTAGATAAACCTTCTGCTTTTTTCTCTGAATCCGTCATAGATTCAGCAAGTCCTGTCATACCAGCAAGAACATTCTTAAGTGCTGGTAGGAAGTAATTACCCATTTCTATTCTTAATTCTGCAAAAGCATTTTTCATTAACTTAGTTTGTGACTTAGCTGTCTCGAATCGTTTATTTGCTTCGTCTTGTAACGCTATATTTAAATCGTAAGCTATATTTGCTGTGTTAAGAGTGTCTGTTAAAAGGTCTCCTGCCTCTGCAACTGCAAGTAAAGCACGAATAGTTCTCTGTTGTTTTAGACCTAAATCTTCAAGGATTTGAACTACATTTCTTCCTGCTTCTCCTGCTGAAGATAATCCAATCAAGAATGCGTTCAAGGCTTGCGCAGGATTTTGTTTTGCTAATTCTGCAAATGCCTCATTACTCATACCTGTGACTTGAGCAAATGTAGTTAACTCTTTAGTACCACCTTGTAATGCAATTGTAATAGCTTGGAAAACACGAGCCATAGCAGTACCACCAGCTTGTGATTGAACACCGACTGCTTGTAGAGCAGTAGCAATTGCTAAAGTATCCGCAACTGTGGCTCCAGCTACTTTAGCACCTGCTGCTAATCGTAATGATGTAGAAAGTATTTCATCTTCAAGAGCTGCGAAGTTGTTACCTAAGTCAACTAATGAGGAAGCTAGGTTATCAACTGATGTCTCTGGAAGTTGAAAAATAGTTTGAAGCCTTGCTAAAGACAAAGCTGCTGTTTCTGTTGAGAGTCGAGTTGCTACACCTAACTTAGCAATTGTGTCTATAAATACAGGAAGACCGGTAGTAGAAACACCTAACTGTCCACCAAGCTCACCAATTTGATTTAATTGAGCTGTTGCAATAGGAATATCTGTTGCAAGTTTTCTGATAGATACAGATAAGTCAGCAAACTCTTTTTCAGAAGCATCTACTGTTTTCTTAATACCAGCAAATGAATCTTCAAACTTAGAAGCAGCTCCAACTGTAAGAGCCATAGCTGCACCTAAACCTGCAATAACACCTATGGCGGCACCACCAGCCATAGCGCCCATAGCTCTACCTGTACTAGAGTAGAACTGAGCAACCTGCTTTTGCATGTTACTAAGTTGCTTTTTAACTTTATCATTAGCGTTATCAAGGTCAACCTTGACCGATAACTCTATTGGGGCTACACCAGATGAGCTTCTTTTAGCCAAAACTACCTCCGGTATCACCCATGAACTCGTCTAATGAAATTCTATTTCTCATCCTATTATTTCTCTTATGTTGTTTACGCAGAGCTTCTCTAGCTGCAACGCTCTCTGCTCTGTCTTTTTGTACTAGCTTTCCTTCTTCTGTTACTTCTAATTGCCTACTCGAAAGTATTCTAAAAAATATTGAATCCTCTTGAGGCAAGTATGCAACAAGTCTAAGGAATTTATGCCAGCGTTCATTAAGCGGCTCTTGTATTTGATAAAAGCGTAAAAAATCTGCTTCTAACGGACCCCAAAGGTCAATTATGTCTTCGTAGGTCCAACTTATTTTGGGGAGTCGTCTTCTCCCGATTCATCTTCAACTTCTCCTGCAACATCATCTGTTGCACCTTGAAGACCGTATTCTTCTAATAAATACACTAATAAGTCATTCATTTGGTCCCAAGTCATTCCGTCTTCTAACATTTGGTCAAAATTTTCTTGACCTACTAAAGACGCTATCCAGTCTGGAAGGTACTCCATTGGGACTGTAGATTCATTTGCGTATCTCATCTGAGCAAGAACCGTTCTAGCAGGTAAAGTAGCCGGTAAATCGTATGTTTTTCCAGCTACTTTAATCTGCAATTTTTCGTCTGCTTCGGCTTTATAAGCCTCGTCAAAGTCTTTTACCACTTCGTATATCTCCTATCTATTAATTAACAATTTAGTTAATATCTAATTCGTCACTGTCGTTTCTATTTTCGACAACTACATACAAGTAGTAGTTACCACTTGCGTCTGAACCAACATTTAATCCAGTAGATTCTGGAACTAACAATTTAAACTCAGTAGCCAAAGTAACTTTAGCTGGAGCTTTTTGGTGAGCCATTGCGAATGAACCTGTGTTCACTGTTCTAGGCATCCAAAATTGTCTGTCAGAACCTGCTTGACCGTCAGCATGCAAAACTAATGCATACTCGGTAAAGCTATCTGATGTTGGAGGGGTGAATGTATGGTATCCGCTTACGGAAGTACCAGCAGCACCGGAAGCACCAGCTCCGAGTTCACCGGATTGTGTGCTACCGCCACCCATAGCAACTTGAAAGTTGGTAAGGGAAGCTTGTGCTAATTCACCTGTTAATCTAACTTCTTGTGCTGATTTTAGAGTTTTAATTGGGTCTAATTCTTCAGCGACCATGACATCTTCAAAAGTTTTATCAACTTCTAATGTCCAGCCATCTTCAGAATATCCAACTTCATCCCAAGGCACTGTCATTCCTGTCGGATTATCAAAGTTATTTGAATCATCACCCGGGAATGCCAAGCTAGCTGTAGATGCGTCTTTAATATAGAGAACACCAGTACCAATTAATACTTCACTAATCGTACCTGTTGTACTATATGACATTTCTGTCTCCTATTTATCTAGTCTTATACTTAATCAGCAGAGCTCTGCCGACTCAATAAAGAGTCGAATCTGCTTTGTCGTTATTCTTCTTCAGCTATAAAGAAGTCTTCCACTACCTCTTCTGTAGGTTCATTGTCTTCCTCTACAGGAGAGTCATCTAGTTCTTCCTCATCAGCAATCAAAACAGAAACTTTTGTTTTTCCCTGTTTATATTTTGCGTCTTTGAGGCGCTCCCAAATGTCCGCATCAACTTCCACCCAATCATTGTGGTTAAATACAATGCCAGAGACAGTGTCTCTAACTGTTGATTTATCCAACAACAAAGGATTTACTTTAACTTTTATCTTCATTAATCTAGTCCTCGATAATACATACTTAATGATAGCTGATAATGTCCCAATCCCGTGTCAGTCTCTTCGACACGACTAGGCATTTCAACAATGTCAAAACCATAAATTACAGCTTTAGTAGATGTAGTAGGAGTATGAACTAATGTTTTTGCTGTTTTGAAAGCTGATTCTGCAACAGCATTTGCTAATTCGTATGCTTGTGAATAGTTAGGCTGTGATGTAGAACCTGTTCCCCATCTTCCTGCATAACAATTTACTTGAATACTTACATTTCCAATTGCAGCGTCTCCTCCGGGTGAAACCATAGTTCCGCCTGCAACAAAGAATGTTAAAAAAGGTAGTGTAGCGTTTCGAGGTAATCTTGTAGCTACTCTAGTAGAGCAAACATCAGTAATTGTTGTATTGTTTATAGCCCATTCACGAAATATAATTTCCGCGTCTGGTGGAAACTTTTGTGATTCCGGATGTCTTACACCTATCTTTTTTATACCCATGGTAAGCAGATTATATCATTGAATTTAGAAGTTACCGATTTCTTTCATTAGCTCTTCAATGTCTAATTGTGTAAATATATCTTTTGCTAACTTCTCTTGTTTCTGCCTATCTATCTGTCTTTGTTTGTTACCACCAACAGTTCCGCTTTTTCTTCTTAGCTTAACTGTAGCTCTTCTACCGCCCGGAGTAAATTTAACACTAAAATCATAAACTTTATCAAGATATTCTTTTCTTCTTTGTAGGTTAGAAACATCTCCCTGCGCTATGTTGTATGCCCTAAACAAGTTGACATATCTTGCAGCGTCAGCCAAATTCTCTTCATCACTAAATTTACTTCTGCCCGGCATTTTTTTAATTGCTTTTGCAATTTCACTTGTGACTGGGTCTTTTGAAGGGTCATTAAGTTTGCTTAGGTTTCTACCTTCGTATCCTTTAGTATTACCACCTCGTCTTACATAAATATCTGCTGCTTTTTTCAAGACAGGAGCGCTATCTTGTTTTCTAGTTCTAAAAGCAAATGAATACTGAAAATCTTCTGGAACAATTTTAACTCCTATTGCATCTGCTAGTTCTTGAGAATAAAAACCACCATGAGCTAATTCCGTTCTTGGACCCGGTATCTTCTGTTCCATAAAGCTTAAAACATTAGCACCTTGACCTCTGTTTAACTGTGTTTTTTCTCTAAAAGCTTCTCTGACAGCTGCTTTCTTAGTAAATCTTGCAGCATATCCCATTCTTTTTGCTTTAACTTTTTCTATGTCTCTTCTAGCAAGTTTCATCCATTCGGCGTAATACATTGAGCCGGGTGATGTTAATTTAGCTTGTTGCATAGTAGTCATTTTAGCCGCAGAACGAGCGGCTTTTTCAGCAGCTCTGTGGATAAAGAATGTAGGTTGTATGTAATGATTGTCCGGCATATAGTATTCTGTATTTTTATTTTTAAGAAAGTCTCCTATATCCATTTCTTTCATTTTTGCTTTCTTAGTTCTGTTATCTAAGTTATTTAAGAATGTTGCAAACTTAGGGTCTCCAGAAGCATCTCTGTTAAGTGCATGCTTACCTTTTCTTTTAGCTGGATAAAATACTGGTATATCTCCACCATACTCAACTGCCCATATCCATGGGAAGCCTCGCATAGAACCTCCTACTTCAACACTGCCTCTAAAGAAATGGTCAACTTTAGTTCCTTTAGTTGCACGCATATTGTTTAAGTTAAAGCTGTTATGTAAAAACATCCTAGCTTGACCCGGCTGACTAAAACCAAAAACATCTCTAAATATTTTTTTACCATTTTCTCTGTAAGCAATACCAAGTTTATTAAACGCATCTTGATTATTCATTAACGAAGTGTCTATGCCTTTTTGCTCAAACTTCTTAGATGTACCTACATGATATTGACCAGTTGATACATCTGGAGCCATTGCTAACATATTTCTATAAGCAGTAAGCAAAACTTTTTGAGCTTCTCGCTGTATGTTTTTATCATTTCTAATTTTAAAGTTTATTGCTTTTCCGTTAACTTTTGCTTGTGTAGATACTTTAGCAGTAACGCCTTTAATAAAGTTATCAATAGGATTTGCTTTACTTAATTGCTTACCAAGCATAACACGGAAAGCACGACCTGCTAAAGGACCGAATGTTGCTCCCATACCAAATTGTCCTAAAGGTCTAGCTGCTAAATCGATTGCCCTACCAGATATAGAACCAGAAATAATACGGCCACCTCTTTGAATACCTCTAGCTAAAAAACCTTGAGAGCCTTGTTCTCCTCTTCTTCTAAAGGTATCGAAGTTACCAATCCAACGAGCTACTGGATATGCTAAGTTTCTTTGATTAGCTAGTGTTTGCCCTAAATTTGTTCCTGCTATACCGGGAACAACACGAGCAGTACCAGCAAACTTACCAAACTTGTATAAGTTATTTCTGAATATTTCTGGACCACTAGGGCCTTTGTCTTGTCCCCTGTCGCCAGTGAAACCAGAGTTATATGCAACACCCATTACTTAGCTACGAATGTCAATAACCTCTTATAACACTCAACTCCGTATCTATCTAAAACTGGTTGCACCATTGTAATTTCGTGATAGTCACTTCCTCTGACTAACCTGTCTCCCGGTGTTACAGATACTCCTTTTTCAACATAAACCATAAAAGATTCTGTTGTAGTGTTTCTTCCATCCCTATCTTCTTCTGCGCCTTGTGATTCAAATTTACATTTAACATTGGTATATGTATTATCCCAACTATCACTAGGCAAACCTCGTTCATCAACATTTGTATCTGATACAGTTTGAATTGTTGCAGTCTCTGGTAAAAATTTTTGTCTTAACGGCATACACGAATTTTACATCATGAATTTACAAAAATTGGTTAAGTAGGTCTCCCATCATAGATTCTTTGTAAATAATACTGTAAACAAGACTGTTCTTACCTAATAAGTGAGGATTATGTCCTAGTTGCTGACTATAATCTTTTATAATAGAAATATTCTCTAAAACCATAGAATCATATAGTCGTAGCATTTTATCAAAATCTTTAGACCACCTAGCAGAAGTATCTGGATTAAATATAACAAATGGTCTAAAACCACTAAGCAATATGTAAAATACAGCGTCATGTAATTTGTAATCTAACTTTTTGTCTAGTATCTGAAAGTGATAATCTTTTTGTTTATACTTTGTAGTAAGCCCCAAACTATTCAAACTACCTCGTTTGTTTGGCCACAATTCTTGCGTTTTAAAATTTATATAGTCATACAAGTAAAGAATGTCTTTAACTAGTGTCGAGTACTGCATAAACGATTTAGGATTTTCTAAATACATATCTTTTATCTTTTGTTTATTCCAATATGACTCTGTAGGTTGATTATTTACATCTGCGTCATAGTGGTTATTTCTTAACACATTAATCATGCACAAAACTTCTTCTGCATCAATTGTGTCTTTGTAGTCTGTTTCATCTATGATTTCTTGAAGCCAAAATAGTTCTTTTTTAGATAAGTCTATTTTTTTATCTACAGCTAGTTTTGCATCTAAACTTTGAACATACTCATCTGATAAAGATACATCGGCTAATACATGAAACTCTACTTTAACAAATGAATGTTTAGATATTTCTTCTAATGTCAATTTGTTTATTGTTTGATATAAATTTGCACCATCAATAATGCCTTCGTGTGTTAAATCTTTTACTTGGAATATTATTCTTTTGGAACTATCTGAGATTTCTAAATTCCTACACAATATTTTTAAACCTTGTGATTTAAGATGAAAAGTTCCTCTTTCGCCAAATTCTTGTTTTATATTTTTAGTTATATTGTTTTTGACTTTATCGTTTACATCTACAATATTGCAATTTGGATGTATAGGTATAATTTGTTGTAAAGAAGGTCTTGTATTTAATAATTCTCTAACAGGAACATAAGCAGTTATTAAATAGTTCTTATCTATTATAGGGTCTTCTAAAACAGCGTAATTAGAATAATGTAGAAAATAAGTATTTATACCAGATACTACTTCAGAAGTTCCTTCGTCTTTTACCATCTGTATTTTACTTTCTTTGCTCTATTAAAGGACCTAAAAGATTTCTCTGTTAAATTACTAGGGTCTTTTTCCCACTCAACATCAACAGGAGTTTCAAACATAACATTTTTTGCAATTTGTCTTTTGCATACTACATTGTCTTTAGGACATAAAATTTCTGGGTCATCTGTAATTTTATGTGTAATCTCATAACTTGTTTCACAAGCTAAACACTTGTAATCATATCTAGGCATTGTGTTTTCTCGCTTGTCTTCTCATTTTTCTTTTTTGTGCAGTATGACAATCTTTGCAAAAAATTCTTAACTTATCTTTAGTATTAGGGTTTTTAGAGAAGTCTTTGTGTGGTTTATCTTTCTTACAATAAAGACAAAACTTTGTTTTTACATCTTTTACATTTTCTTTTATTGCTTTGATTGCAGTTACACATACCTTACAAAAGCGTGAATACCCGTCAATAAATTTTTGATTTCTTGAATATTCTGATACTTCTTTCCATTCTTTACAATATCTACATTCTTTTTCTATCGGGTCTTTAAGAAGTTTACCAGCTTGTTTTTGGGCTTCTTGAACTTTTTCTAGTAAACCATCTTCTTCTTCTATCCAAGTTTTAAACTTTTCTAAACCAATAGGTTGACCTTCATAAGTTCTTGGAGTAGTTAGCCCACCTCTACCTGTACGAATAATATCTAAAATAGCTTCTGCTGTTTCTTCATTGTAAGCACCGCGTTGTGGAACACCGGATTCTATTCTTAATTGTCTAACTCTTTCATGCGTCACTCCCCATTCATCCGCCCATGTTTGTAACATTTTGTTTGGGTCTGACAGAAAGAGCTCCCTAGCTTCCTCTAGGGAAGGAGCTTTTCTATGTACCATATCTTAATTATACAAAGAATCTTGAACGAAAGGGGTTTAATATAGCCATATCTGCTGTTGTTAAAACAGGAGTTAAGCTTTGTATAACAACATCACCATAGGCGACATCATAATCCCCAATTCTTTCAGTAATTGCAACATCAAAACTTGATGTAGAAGTGTTGTCAGCTAAGTGAGAGCCTACCTCTCCAGAATCTGCTTTAGCTGATATTTGCAAAGCAGTCATTACCATTCTTGAAACTGCTTTAGCTGATGTAAATTTTATTGCGTCTGGTATGTCTGATGAAGCATAACCACCTACATAAGTAACTGAAATGTTTTTAGGTTTGATAGCAGACCAACGAAGTCCTATTCTTCTTAGTCTTCCATTATCGTAATAAACATAATCATCTTCATTACCCTGTGTAAGTGTATTACCATCTTCGGTAAGAGTTGTAATTGATGCTATTGGAACATGACGAAGAAACAAATCTTGTTGTTCGTTTCCGTCAAAAGTTTCTGTATGTGTTGCTTGTTCAACATCATATCCAAGAAACCTTTTTATAGCAGCATCAACATACGGTATAAATTGATTAGTACATGATGTTTCTAACGAGGAGTTTAAATCTATTTGTAAAAACTGCTCTACATCACTAGCGCTACAAAGAGCCATCTAGGACTCCTTTATTTATCTTCGGCTGGTTTGACAGCTTTGGTTTCGACTTTTTTCTTAGGTGCTGCTTTTTTTGCAGGAGCTTTTTTAGCAGGAGCTTTCTTCTTTGCAGAAGAATCTTTCCAACCTTGCTCTTTTAACCACTTCTTAGATACTTCTTTTCCTGCTTGTGCAATTTTAGAAGCACCAGATTTAGGTAGTTCTGCTAGTGAACCCTCGAAGAAGGAACCGTCCTTCATCTTCCAAATTGTCTTCTCTGGTTTAATAATATCTGACATAATAAATGTATTCTACCTTATAAAAAGAAGAAAGCCGGTTTAACCCGGCTCTCTTCAAATATCCAACTAACAGATATTACATATTTGTTAGTTTGTGGAAAGCTGCTTCTCTGTAAACAGGGAAACCAACACGCATTGTAGCTCTGATAGCTAGCATGTTCTTTGTGAAATAATCACTATGAGAATCTGTTACCGCTAAATCGATACCTTGTCTCATAACAACATTACAAGCTTCACCGCCACCGAATTTACCAACAAGTACTGTACCTGCGGAAATTGCGGTTGTAGGAACTACTTTGAGTCCCCAAATTGAAGCGGCTGGACCAGCGCCCATTCCACCAGCTGCTACGAAAAGTGGTGACTTTTCTGCATATCCAGCGGATGAAGTTCCAGCGAAATCAGCACCAACTGATGTGACAATGTCATTCCAGTCATTAGGGTGCATAATGATTGCGTCTGGCTCTGTGAATGCGTTTACTCTGATGTCTGTGATTGCACCATAAAGTGCACCAATTTTACCAAGAGTTCCTGCATAGGAGCTAAAGTCTGTGCTTCCAACTGATGATTTACCAGCGTCCAAGATACCTTCTAAGTTAGGAGCAGTTCCATCTCCGGAAAGGAGTTGGCTGTCCAAACGAAGACGAATCATTGTTTGAAGTCTGCTGTTAATGTATCCTTGGATACCAGCTTCGTCTGCGATTAATTCATCAGTAACTGGGATAAATATACCCAATTTACGGATAGCTTCTGTTTGCTCTGTGAAAGCCAAAGCTGCTTCACCAACAGCAGAACCTTCAGCTGCTTCAGCAGCATTGTTTGTGAAGGTAGTTTCTTCTAAATATGAGAAACTGTTTTGGTCTGTGTTGATTACATCAAATAATGATATAACAGCATTTGGGTCTCTAAGAGCTGATTCTAGAATCCCCGGTTGTCTTAAAACCTCTGGTGGATAACCAGTTGTGGTTAAAGTTGTTTTTGTCTCAATTTTTGAGTCAACACCTTTTACACCACTACCTACATAATTTTTGTAAGCATCGGATTCAGTAAAAAGCTGCCCAACAGTTTTAACTTCTGCTTCGTTAGAAGCTAAAGGCATTTCTGCAACTGGTTTTGAATCTTCTTCAAGAGCTTTTTCATTGGAAAGTTTTTTCTTCTCAATGTTAAGGTCTTCAACTAATTCAGCAAGTTCGTCATTTCTTGACTTGATTTCCTCTTTTTGTTCAGAGGTGTACTTGCCGTCTGTATCGGATTCAAAAACAGATTTTAATTCTGCTCTTTTGGCAGCAATTTTATCCATGAGTTCGTTTTGATTACTCATTCTTAGATTTCTCCAATCTATAATTGCTTATACTTCTTCTATTTCTTCGACTAAAGACTCAGCAATTAATTGTTGAGCCCTTACCCACTCAGCGTCAAATTCTTCGTCAGAGGAATCAGTGTTATCTTCTGGAGTATCTTCTTCAGCAGCTTCATCTTCCGGTTCTTCAACAGCAGGTTCCTCTGCTGGTGCTTCTTCCTCAGTAACTTCTTCAGCTTCTGTTTCAACATCAATAGTATCAGTTGAAGCCTCAGCTACCTCTTCTGTTTCAGCTGGTTCATCTTCCACAAGTTCTTCTTCTACTTCTAACTCCAAAGCACCCTCAGTACCGACAGTTCCGATGAACTCATCAATTTCGGTCCAAGCATCGTTCAAGTCGTCTGCGACTGCACGAAGTGCTTCGGTGGCTTTAACGCCTAATTTTCTCCCATCTTCGCTTCTGAGCATAGAAATAGCCTTTGCTCTAGCGACTAAGTCATCCAATGCAGCAAGCACATCTTTGACTTCTTCAGAGAAAGACTTGCTGTCTTCCTGTGAAATTTCTAAATCTTCGTCTGACTTTTTCTCGTCATCGTATTCTTTCATACAGTTACCTCCACTACCATATTTACACTCGCCTTTTCCTTTAGCATCAGACTTCTTATTGTCTTTAGCACAAGGACCACCTTCGTGATATTTGCAAGCTTTCATTTCTTCTTCATCATCTCCATACTTAGCTGCTTTACCTTCGCATTCTCCACAGCACTCATCTACAGAACCTTCTTCTGGGTCAGCAACTTTTGCTACTTCTTTTAGAAGTTCAGTATTTGATTTGATTGCTAATGTGTATGTATCTTGGTTTGCACCAACTAATACAGGAGAGACTTCGTATACAGTAAGGTCTTTTAGATATCTAGCGTTTGTATCTTCTCCGCCTTTATCTTTTGCCTTACCAAAATCTGAATCGTTAACTTTATAGCCGAATGACCATTGTTGCATGTCGCCCATATTCTTAACTAAGTTGTAAGCTTCTTTACCGGACTCAGTGTCCATAAAGAACTCACCTTTGAACACTGCTTTATCATCGTCTTGAGCAATTGTTCCTTTTCCAATAGGCATATCCCATTTGTGTGACCATACCATTGGAACTTGGTTATTTTTAAAACCAGATTTGACAGCTCCCGGCATAACAACATCCCCGTCACTGTCAAGGGAATTGAATATGCTGAAAACTGCTTCTACTTGACCAGAGTCATCTTTCAACTCTATATCAATATTTTTAGATTCGTTGTTCATACATCCTTCAATCTTAAATTATATAATAGATTATTCAGATGTGCGTCTTTACTATTGTATATTAAGATTGTTAAATTGGGTTTTTTATTATCTAAAGTCTGATATTATTCTTAGCTTTGAAATTGGCATTGTGACTTTTCTATCAGTTTTTTGATGGTCGCCATTGTCTAAACGAGCCCACACTTGCATTGTCGCTTCTTTGTCGGCAGAGTTCACTGAAGTAACTATACCATGTACAACTGATGGTGGGTCTGGGTCTTTATTTATAGACCATGAAACTGCTTGACCTACTCTTACTGATTCTGCTTTATTACCAGCACTTTTAGAAGATAAAGGATGTGAACTTGGAAGTAAGTCTTGGTCATAAGGTTTTCTTCTAAACTTACCTGTTCTCAATGCTCTCAAAAACCCGTTAACTCTGGCCATCGCCCACTGGTCAGCTGATGTAACATTACCTCTAACTGAACCCGGTGATGTTCTGTAAGCACCAACACCTCTTCTAAACACTGCTGATAGCATTCTTAAAGTAGCTCTGTGCTTAGGATTTTTAGCATTATGGTCTTCTACTTTTTTCTGTAAAGCTTTTCTTACTCTTGCAGATAATTGTTTCATCAAAATATCTTCAGCCATATCAAGAGATTTTTTTCTGCGTTCTCTAACAACTTTTTTATAATCATTAACAACTGACTTCATTTGTGAAACACCACCGGCAGTAACACCGCCCCATTTCATAACAGCAATAATGCCGTTAAGTCTATTGTTTTTCTTGTGACGATTCATAAAGCGTTCTCTTCTCTTAACCCAGTTAAGAACTGATTCGCTTCTATCTCCACCTTTATAAGCTGTCCATTTATTAAAAGCGTCATTACCAGTAAATGAAGTAGGAGGATTACCACCAGTACCGGCTCTTCTCCAAATCTCTGGCCAATTTTCTTTTAGGTCTTTAACATAGGCATAGCTAGGAAATTGTGGGTGTTGTGAGTTTGATAAACTTATTTTTTGGTTATCACCGCTTCTAGGAAAATTAGTGTCGTCTTTTGCTTTTTCTTCGGGACTATGTAGCTTATCCCCTTTTTCGTACATTACTTCTGCTTCTTCTAGAGATACTTTAAGTTCTTCTATATCTCCGTCTTTTTTAGGTTTATGGACTGCGTCTAAATAATCTTGATGTGTAGCGCAAGCCATGTAAAATTTATCTCCATCTACTTCAATGTAGTGTGTACCTTCACAACCTAATTCCTTAGCTCTTTCTTGGGCTTCTTCAATAGTTGTGTAAGTATCTTTCATCAGAGCAGCTGGTTCTTTTTTATTATTTAAAAAGTTTTCTGCTTCACCTCTTGAGTCAAAGCATTTTATTATTTCACCATCTTCGTGACTTATAACACAGAAAGCACCATTAGGCATTTCTGCAATATACTTCTCTTCATTCAAGTAAGTAGGAGTTAAAACTACTTCATCTTCTCTCTCTACCTCTGGCGGTAAACCAATAGTTGTCAATGTTGCTTTAGACTCATCATCTTCGTTATTGTTATCAGCCGGTGCAGGTTCTTCGTTAGCTCCGTCGTTAAGAAGTGGACTACCATCTTCTGTAACTTGAATCATGTTTAGAGGTCTTAGATAAACATCATGTCTATCATCTGCCTCTAAGCCAACTACTTTTCTAGCTTCGCCAATTGTTACCCAACCTCCTTGTACAGCAGTATTCATGCGTTTATAGAGGTTGTCTTTGTCATCAGCTAAAGCTCTAACATTACCAACATCAAATTCACAATATTGGTTTTCGTTACCATTGAACTCTGGTCGTAACAATTGATGAGTCAGTTCTTGCGCAACCATGTTCCACATTGGGACCATTTTTGACTCTGTAAAGAACTCTCTAAGTTCTTTTGTATTTGAATAAGTTGCTGAATCAAGACCGGCACCAAGTCCTGCAAGAACAGCTGGAACGCCAAGTACGGCAGAAACTCGCTCTTCCGGTATTCTTCTTAATTCGGCTAACTTCATTTGGTCTGGAGAAAAAGATACTATTTCAACATTCATAGCACCGGACAAGACCATAGGAGCACCTCTGTTCTTACCACCAAACTTTTGCTTATACATGTCAGCAATAGCTTCAGCTTCTTCTCTAGTTGGACCACCCATTTGGTCATCTCTCGGTGAGAGAATAACTCCGGGTACAGCCATGTTGTGTAGCAAAGCCGCTGTATATTGTCCAGCAGCTTCGTCTCCTGCTATTTCTCTTAGAACGCCTCTAAGTGGAGCAAGACCTTTCCTCATGTTGTTAGGGTCAACATTCTGGCGTAAATGAATCATATCTTCTTTGTTTACTTTTACAGTATCAGCGCCTTGAAGACCGCCTTGAGGTTGATAATCAAAATGTGTAATTAATTCGTTTTCGTTACCTTTAGCTTCTACTAAGTGAGGCATTAAAGGAACAAGCTCTACAACCTGTCCTCTTGAGTTTCTGTTTTTGTAAATGAATGCGTCACCGTTAGCGTTAAGTGATGTAACAATATAGTTAGCAAGTAACTGTTGTGTCATGTAAGGATTAGGTCTTCTTATAAGATTTGCTAGTGGGTGATTCATATCTTGTGCATAATCACCTTCGTTATTTCTAGTAGATACGATTAGCCCCGGCTCTGCAAAAGCAGTTGCTAAAACATTAAGACATGCAATAACAGCAGAGTTACCTGTTCCGTCTCCTAGTTCTGCTAATTTCTTGTGGTCAAAATATCCGGATTCTGTGTTATATCCAAATACAGACCTGTTTAAATATGAATACTCTGATTGGTTTACTAATAAACCTTTTTGGTCTCTTCTAATTCTTGCATCAGTTGGTGCATTTAACCAATCTAATGCTTTTGAAAATCTTGACTTTTCTTCAGCCATTTTTAATACGCGCTCCAGCCTCGTTGTTCTTGTAGCATTTGAACACCGTAAGACAGAGTGTCTATAATATCATCATGAGCTCCGGCAGGGAAAGTCATTATTTCGCGTTCAACTTCCGGAAGCCAATGTGTATCACGAAGTAAAAACAAATCTCCCGATTCCATACGGGCAGATAAAGGAAGTGCGCGTGTAACTTTGTCTTTATCCGTCTTAAGATTTCTTACACGAATACCAGCTCGTTGCGCCATCTGGATTATCGTGGTTTGAAAACCTTGGCGTTCTATACCTACATATTTTAGCTTATTTTTATCAATTGCTCGTTTTATTGCAGGAATAATGTCTGGCCCCTCTAGTTTAGCTCTAGTCATGTCTATCACTAAAAGCCTATTATCCGGAGTTCTAGCAAATGATGTGATAACTGTAAAGTCACTATCTTTATTTGTTGTAGTAGCTAAGTCAACAATTCCAAACTTTTCTAGTGCATTTAGATAATATTCAGAGCCCTCGACAATACATTTTAGATTACCTGCTGCGTCTGGAACTATAGAGAAATAATGCAACCACTCCGGCTTGAGCATACCTTGACCTGCATCAACAAACTCTGCTAAATACTCTTGTGCAAAAACAATAGAGCCAACTTCTGTTCTAGCTGCCTCAACTTCTTCGGGGTCAATCATAGGATTGTCAGTAGTAGAGAATCTAAAGCGTTCCCAGTTGTCAGCTTCTTCTGCTGTTTCCCATAAATCAAAAAACCAATTATCTCTACCAATAGGAGTTGAAATAAATAAAGCAGAACCTTTACGCTCAGTAAGAGTAGGTCTTAATACCTCTGCCCATACTTCGGGTTTTACGAATGCAGCCTCGTCCATAACTAGAAAGTCAAGACCCTCACCACGAAGTCTTTGTGGATTATCAGCAGACCTAACTGCAATAGAACCCCCGTTAGCTAAGTCGATTTGCATATTAGCTAAAGATACATTTGGTTCTATTTCTTTAGGAAAGGATTTTGCACTTGCAGCAATATCACGCCAACCAACTCTAGCAATTGAAAATGTAGGTGCAACCCACCAAGCTCTACCTCCGTTTAAGGCAACTTCCATACACATTTGGACACCAAGTCGTGTTTTACCAAATCGCCTACCTGCGCATAAGATTTTCCAACGCGCATCAGATTTAGCTACTTCTAGTTGTCCTGTATGTAATGGCGGTAATGTAGGAACATATTTATTTGTCATGTCGCCATTTTAATACCAAAAACCCTTTTAATAAGTTAGTGTATTCTCTGTTAGAGCCTTGCCTTTGTCTACCATCAAAAATATCGTGATGTTCTTTGCAAAGCATACAAACATTCATTGGGTCATCAGATATGTTTCTGTTTGCTCCACCCATACCCTTTGCGATTAAATGCGCCATCTCTAGCCATTTCTTAGAATTACAACCCGGCCACTCACATTTGTAATTTGCTCTTTGTAAAGCTTTCTCCCTAAGCTCAGAAAGATTTTTTTTACCTGTGCCTTCGCGTTTCTTTTGCCCCATGCCCGATATGTTAAAACTTGCACTTCTGCGTTTTTTAAATTCTGCGTAAGTTTCGTTTTCTGCGTCCCATTCTACTCTACTCATAAGGTGTGCTTGGACTCCTTTTGGATAAGGCTATCCCCGAAAGAATAGCCAGTGATGGGAGGATATCGGTTAGTGGAGCCGACAAATCCATAGTAGCATTTAAAGTTAAACCCATGGGTTTTATTATAGTTGAATCAAATGGTCTTTGTATAGAAAGTGCATGCTTATCATTCTTTGAATGACAATAGTTTTTAAGTCCTCAACTGTGATTTTTTTTTCTGACCAAACATCTTGAACTTGTCCCCCAACCAACCAAATAATTTGATTTCCGTTTACTTTGAATCTCATACCTTTGTAAATATAATCTAGGGACATTTGAACATCATAGCACACCCTCAGAAATTTTTGTGTCTCTAGATACAGCTAACCCTGTGCGGCCCCGCCCAAACCAAAATTTAAATATGCCGAGGAATGTCCCTATGACGGACGATTATGGTCTGGCTAGTCCACTTGATTAAGTTCTGAACCCTACACCCATTCTGTAAGCCAGTGTGTGTAGATACTTGTATCAAGCACAATACAGATTTTAAAATTAATTGCAACTCAAGTTGTATAAGTTTTTTTATTTGGTAGAATAATCTTGGATTAATTGCTTTCCTTACGGATTGTTTATTTTTCCTCCTTTGTGTAAGACCGGTGTTCTGTTAAAGCCAGCGCCGGTCTTTCCAATTATGCACAATCTCTTAACCTTGTGAAAAATAATTCACAATCTATCTACTTTGTGCACGCATCCATAAAAACCTCGCAATAGATACTCATAGATACTCTTACTAGCAATAAAGCACTCCCCCACCGCGGGCGCAGTATCCAACGGGAATAGCAAGAACCTATATAAACCTAGTTCCAATGCAAAAAAATTTTATATTTTAGGGTAGGGGAGGGGGCCTATATCCGTCCCGGGAGGGAAAAAGAATCAAAATATATATGCATACACGAAAATTTGCCTAAAATCAAATGCCTATGTCAAAACGCATCGAAACATTAGAAAAATCTGGCGGGAAGGTAAGTATTTAGCCGTCAGCGTATTTAATGGTGAACTCTATAGGTTCGTCTGATTCCTCTGTAATTAGGTCTGGGTTACGCTTACCCCACTTCACAGGGTGAGAACGCTCTAGGAACCACGCAGAGGCCTGCCAGACCCCATTGTCGGCCGCTTTACGAATATTCATGATATGAGCACCCTCTGCCTCAGCGCGCGCCTTGCCTACTGCGTCCCGAAAGTCCATAAACTCTTCCAAACCATCTTCAGCCTTCTCTAACCAGCGGTAATAAGTACTTTTGGCAATTCCTGCCATAGTACAAGCATCTTCAATGTAATACCCTAACTTAAGCCATTTGACCAATTCGTCTACTCTGGAGTCATCCAACTTCGACGGTCTACCCATATTGCTAGTAACGGAGTCCAAGGAGACCTCCTCTGGTGGAGGTAAGGCCGGCAACATCTTCTTATCTATATCCATGAAAACATTATATCATGGGGTGCGCAGATGGACTTGCACTCAAACATTGGAAAAATCTTGCGCGAAGCTAAGTTATTTTTTATTTTACTCCTAGTGATTTTTTATATACCCCTATACCAAATCTCACCTACTCCGGAGGAGTAGTCCACGCAGTGGTCGAAATTGGAATATAAACCTATAGTTTAGGTTTAGATATTTAGAGAAACACTCAATGCTAAAAAGCCTATAAACACTGGGTTTTTAAGGGTTAAAATCTAAATCTAAAGTTTAAGTTTAGGTTTGGAAAAAAAAACTAAAGTTCTAGGCACTTTTAGACCTAAAATTACAGATTTTTTTTATACATTTTTTTTCATTTTTATACATTTTTAGCCAAAAACCCAATGATTATAAGGGTTTTTCGGGCATATTTTATGCATAAAAAATCGTGAAAATTTGGTTGTAGGTATACATATACATATATAAAGGGCTATCCTAAGGGGACTAATTGGCTTTTTGACATATATTAATAGTTACCGATAAGACCTCGCAGGAATTATCACTTCTTCCTTACTCACTAATCATGGGGGCGGATATAAAGAACATAACGAGCTTGGATACTTCGGGAACTATTCAAATAACTTTCTTTTTCTTCCACTTAATAATTTTTGTTAGGTGGTGGAAACAGAAAGCCTGTTTCGTTACGAAAGGAAAACTAATGGAAGATACAACAAATAGACTATGGGAAAACATGGGCAACGAAATTAAAGAGATATGTGATAAGGCATCTTATTACTTAACAGATGAAGAACTTTCATCTTTACAATCTCAACTCTTGGACAATGCACAAATTGAACTAGAGAAGATGACCCGACATAATTCACATAGAATGAGAAAAATTGTTGTTGGCGAGTAGTTAGCATAGACCCCATTTAATAGTGGGGTCAATGGTAACAACAGTTACCGATACGAAAGGAAATTATGAAAGTAAAAGCGTTAAGCACTAATAGTAGGAACTTTACCCACATGGGAATTGATGACTCAACAGATAGAACTGTAATTTATTTACATGGAATATCTAAGAGTGGGGAAGACCAATGGTACGAGAGCAAGAGAGATTTTACATCTTCAACAGCTTTAAGTTACTTTTACGCAGGACAATATAAGGTTGTATTTGCAGGTGGTCTTACTAAGAGTTCAAATACGAATTGGTGTTAGCAGTTCATAGCATAGACCCCACTTAGTCGTGGTGGGGTCAATGGTATAGAACAAGCTATACCGATAACGAAAGGAAAAATAATGAGTTCAATGAATACAACTTATTATCTACAAACTAAGAAAGATATAGCAGACATTAAAAGAGAGTTTAGAAACTCTTTAGATGAAGAATCAAACTCTATCGGCATTAATAACCGAAGTGAGAATTTAGATTCTAGAAATTACATGCATGTCACAACTCAATCAACATTTGATTGGGAAAATGATGAAGTAACAGTAAAAGCTAATCTTTTAGAAAGTAGTGATAGATTTTATTTATCAATACATTCAACTAACGAAGAATTTAACAATCATGTTGAATTTACTTTATTTATGGATAACGACATAAGAGAGCAGATAATTGAAGCTCTTGAAAATGTTGTAGTTCATAAGGTGGAAGAAAAATAATGGAACTATTAGGCTCAATGATTTATTCAATAATTGTTATAGCATTTTTACTAGGTGGGGAATATTCCCCACTTAGTATTTTTAAGTGGTATAGAACATTTATTAAATCTATAGGACTATAAAAATTCCCCCCGAGCAATCGGGGGGTTTTTTTTTGTCTTTTTTTTTTCCAAAAGTGACCACATGTTGTGGACCCTACGGGATGTTCCAGCGCTGCTGGGTGCTACTAGGAGCACATGTTTCCAACTAGCACCCCTCGGAGAGCCCGTTAGGGTTGCGTAGCAAGGGTCAAATCTGTCAAGTCAAAATCCAAAAATAAAATAAAAGAGCTTGACACAACATCTCAAAACTGCTAACTCAAAACCCCATTTGAAAAATGTTTATATAGCAGAATTGAAAATGATATGCAACTCAAATCTAAAATAATAAATATATATATTTGCATATAAAAACAATACGGGTATCCTACATAGTATGACATTAACAACTACTAAGCGAATTGAATCTGAGGAGGTGAAAAATATGAAGACTAAATTTCTTAGCTCTAACTCTAGGGGTATGTTAGCTATCGGAATCAATGAAGATTCTGATTCTACAAAAATTTACCTTAAGGGTCAAGCTAAAGACGGGTCTGCTCAATGGTATGAGTCTAAAGGGATTTTTACAAAATCTACTGCTCTTAAATACTTTTATGCAGGTCAATATTCAGTAGTCTTCGCTCAAGGTATTACTAAGAGCGGGGAAACCGATTGGATATAGTCTTTAGGTAGATAGATTGAATAAGATTCTGGGTCAAGCTCTAACCCGTAAACAGGAGGAGGAAAAAAACTAAACAACCCCGTGAAAGGCGGGGTTTTTTTTATGCTCTTTTTCCAAAAAGGACCACGCAGTGGACCCTATGGGATGCCTCCCGGCGGGTGCAATTTATATTTATACATTCAATGTATAAAAAACAGCATAAATCAGTTGCATAGTATCTGCATATATGTATTATTAATAATGAAAGGAAAACAATGAACAAATACGAAAGAACTTATAACTGGACAATTAACGAGATAACTAACACTATCGAGAATTATCCTATCGACCAAAACATTAAAGATTGGTTGGGAATGCTTAAAGAAAGCATGGAATACAATTTAAATAAAACTATTTAGTAACGAGGAGGTTACACGAACAGGGGGTTACCTATTACCTCCTGTTTGTGGTATCCAACCCCGAGGGTTCCTTTCGGGATGGAACGACTGCGTCGGTCTGACTAGCAAGGAAGTTATCAAAGTCTTACCCCCGCGGAGCGGGCCTATCCGGAGGATTCTCCATGAAATGGTCGAAAATGTATAATTATAAGCCAATATGTATATTTATACATTGTCCACAATCGTAGATAATTTCTTTATTTGATACTTGCATATATGTATAAAAGTATTATTCTATTTATTAGAAACCTACTAAGGAGAAATATGAAAGAACTAAAGGTCAAAAAATTGACCGACAATAAAAGAGGGTTCACTCACATGGCGATTGATGTAAGTGAGTCCAAAACTGTAATCTATCTTCACGGATTAAGTAAAGATAGTTTAGACCAATGGTATGAGAGTAAAGGAGAGTTCACAAAAAAAACGGCTCTCAATTATTTTTATGCAGGTCAATATAAAGTGGTCTTTGCACAAGGCATGACCAAGAGTAATATAAAAGATTGGATATAAAATGGAAAATCTAAAAAATGGATCAGCCGTAGTATCTGAAAGGGGAAATCTAAAAATGGAAACAATGACAATAAGCCTACAAGCTAAAATTGACATGGTAAACAATGACATAGAGGAAACACGAAGTCAATTAGAGGACTTAGAGTGGAAACTCCAAGAAGTTGAAAGCCTAGTAAATGAGTTAGAGGAAATTAAAGACCTCTTAGAGAAACTAGGTAAAGCTCTAGGAGTTGAACTTGTCTAAGTTTGCTCCGTGCATTCGTTCGGGTTGGTGCTGTCAACAAGCACCATGCCCGTTTGGGGAAGCTACGAGTGTGGACAATAACGCATGCAGGTTCTTAGGTGGTGTAGAAGCAGGGCAACACTACTGTATGAAATATGATGAGATAAAAGATAAAATAGGTGCCGACATCTCCCCAGCTTTTGGGGCAGGGTGTGGCTCTAACCTTAACCCAATAAGAATTAAATTATTAAATAAGTAATATCCTAACCTAGTCAGACTTAGACCTCCCGTAAGGGAGGTTTTTTTTATACCTATAACCAAAATTGGAAACCTCACCGGCGGTTAGCCTGCGGGATGTACAAGGCCTTATACACCACTAAGTTTTTCACAGTTCGACCGGCGTAGCCGAACCCTCCGGGATGTCCCTTGCGGGTGGCGATTGTATTATCTAAAAGATTTTTTCTAAAATCGTTTGCATAAAAATTACAATCTGCTAAATTAGATATGTAGAGAGAAAGGAAATTATGACTACAGAAAAATTCGCAATCGGAAAACTTTATGAAAAGTTTGCGATGATTAAAAGGTCATCACACGCACTAGATGTGGGAATGGCTTACGATAAACTAACAGGTAGAATGGAAATCATTTTAATGTTAATTAGTGATGGCGAAGATGATGGCGACATCCGTTTTCATCCACTTGCTAAGATTCTACCAACAGAATCTATTCAAGAAGAGTTAGAACCTAACTTCTTAAAATCTACTTTAATTAGTGGATTGTTTGAAGTTTATTCTGAACACGATACTGAGAGATTCACAGTTGATGATTTTGATAACAAAGACCACCCAATAGACCCAACTTATGAAAAGTTAGTACAACTTTGGGATGAGCTTAGCGAAACATTGGAAAATGGTAGCGAAGAGTTAGCAAGATTCTTAGCCGAAAAGTTAGAGTTGGATGAATAATCCAACTTTGACCACGGAGTGGTTCCTATCGGGGTAAGCCTCCCGGCGGGTCAGATTTGCATAAAAAAAGAGCAGGTTGTCAATTACCTGCTCTTTTTCATTACCCACTAAACGAAAGGACTGTTTAGAAGAATCTTTCAGAGAATTTCAATCGGTGTTTAGTTGCAACTGCTCTTTTCAGAGCCTACTCTGTGCAGGTAGTTACGATAAGCTTTTATGCAGAATCGGAAGAGAAGAAAAGATGAAGAGCCACGCGGATTCATTCTAGTCTTCTAATCGGTTAGACCAAGTAAATTCTTTTCCGGGACTTTGGACACTTTACGAGCCACCTCTTAAAATCCTCTGAAAGATTCTTTTTTATTTATTTATCAAAAAGCCAATAACTAAGTATTGCATACTTGCAACAATAATCAAAAAAACATTTTAACTTTTTTCAAAAAATACTTGCATATAATACAAATATGCTATAATGACCGACCTTCCAAATATCCAAGCGGGACCTTCGCGGAGCGGGGTTGCCTCCCGGCGGGTGCAAATTGTATAAATATTTTCTAAATATACTTGACAATATAATTAAATCTGCAATACTTAATCTCATGAAGAACACAAAAACAAGAACACAAAAAACAATAGAAAAAATACAGAGCAGGGTATTAAATTTCGTAGACTCTAAGGACTATTTAGGATACTTAAAGTTTATTAAAAAATTTAGGACTCGTAGTTTTTTTAATCAGATGTTAATTTATATCTGTAAAGAAGACGCACAATTTGTAATGGGTTATAAACAATGGATTGATAAATTTAATAGAATACCTGTTGCATGTTTGATTTGTAGAGCATTAGCAAATAAAGATTGCACATGCGAAGAACGAACACCGGCAATAAGGATTCCACAATTAGCACCTATAACTTATACAAAAGAAAACTCTAAAGGGGAAGAAGAAGAAAAAATTTGGTTTAAAGAAGTCTATGTATTTGACATAGAAGACACAGAGCCACTACCCGATTTACCAATTAAAGAAGTCCATCATGAATTTGATTTAGGTATTAAATCACTTGATGTTGAGATAGAGTTTGAAAAATGGGAGAAGATACTTAAAAACATTATTTGGAAAAATAATTTTAAGTTTAGATATGAGAGCATTTATTCAGATACACTCGGAGGTTGGACAGACCACCAAGCAAAAGAAATTGTTGTAAAAGAACAAGCTAGTGATTCTGATAAATTTCACACTATCTTACATGAAATAGCTCACATGTTTGCACACACAAAAGAAGAATTTGAAAAACAGGGCATTAATAGATTTAGACCACTTATTGAAACTGAGGCAGAGACAATAGCCTATGTAGTAGCAGATTATCTCGGAGTAGATACATCATGTTATTCAGTAGGTTATATAACAAGTTGGAGTGCAGGTAATGAAGACTTATTAGAGGCATCAGTAAAACAAGTATCTAAAATAAGTAATCTTATGATTGATAAGATTGAAGAACAATTAGGAGAAGTGAATAAATGATATTAGCAATAATACGGACTTACAGAGATATTAAAAACAGTAAGTAAACAGAGTGGGGGGCAACACCCCCCATTTTTTTTATCCAAATTTCACCCACCCGGGACGGGGCCCTACGGGATGCCCTGCGGGTCACACTTGAATATGTATAATTATACATTTTGATGTATAAAAAATATTAGAAATAGTTTTGTATATATATGCAAATGTATTATATTTGATAGTAAGAGAAAGGAAATTATGACAAAAAAACATTTTGAAAGAATTGCAAGAATCTTAGGGGAATATAAGAGAGAGCAAGAATTTCACAAATTAGTAAATATGCTAATGAATTATTTTGATGAAGAAAATACAAGCTTTGACAGAGCAAGATTCTTAGATGAAATTAAAAAATCATCTTATAGCAAAGAAATTCCAAAGGATATGCAAAGAAAGCTTACGATTCCTAATGAGTAAATACGAAGACCTTGAGCCATTAAGTGATGAAGAGGTTAAAGAATGGAAAGAGGAATTAAGTAAAAATGACCCATTCGGTTTTTCAAAAGCTATTAATTTTGATGTCTTACAGGATAAAGAAAAATTTCAAAAGATAGCCGAAATTTTGGATAAGATAGAATAAAGCGAAAGCCCCGTAAAACTTACAGCCCTGTTTGTTGAAAACGGGGTTTTCGTTTATCCCAATCGGACCCCTCCGGGAGGAGGCCTCCGGGAAGTCCCTGCGGGTCGCGGTGTGATTCTAGTTAAAAAAATAGCATTGATTTTCGGGGGCGAAATATGTCTAAAATTTACTTGCAATTATATACAATATATGCAATAATTAATCATTATGAATAGACACGAAAGAAGAAAACTAAAAAGTAAAAAAGGTGGAAAATATTATGGACTAACACGACCTAGTCATAATGGAAGAATGAATGGAGGAAAAAAACGATATGGATAAGTTATTAGGTTATAGCGAATGGACATGGGATGAGACTGAAGTTGAATGGGATGAAGACTGTCCTCATTGTCAAGAAGATTATCCTTGTGAATGGAGTTATGACCAATATGTTGACTGGAAAATGGGTGAGTTATTACCAGAACTAAGTGCAACACTTTCAAGTCCGGGAAGTATGGATGAACATTGGGAGTATGGTATTGCTATGGGGTATGTTGGTTGGATGAACTCATTTGGACAAACTGAAGTTAAAGAGGTGGATAGTGTCTTCTTAAAGTATATGGTATTTGACACAATTAATGATTCACACATGGTTGCTAAGTTAGACTTTAGTCATGTTAATAGTGGGGTTATAACATTAAAAAGAAGTCATCACGATAGACCTATGGGAGAAACTATTTATATCTTTAGAGTAGATGATATAGATGAATACATAGATGAAGAAGATTATGAAAGTAAGTATTGGACTAAGTTGTATGACTTAGGATTAGAAGAAAGACCAAAGGAATACAAGGTGGTTAGATGAGAGAAGATTGGAGTTATGGAGAGTTAGCTAACTTTACTCATACTAAACAAGTAAAAGAATTTAATTTTTGTTTATGCGAAGAACAAGAAGACTTTCCTTATGAGGATTGTCCAAGAGAGGAGAACTAATATGCCGATTCAAGTAATAGTCTATATGATACTCATGGGTATTGGACTGCTAACTGTAATAAGTGGGTTAGCAATAGGTTGGATTAAGTTAGAAGATAGATTCTTAAAGTAAATTTAATAATGGGTAGGTTTTCATAGTTTTCCTACCCATTTTCCAAAACCGACACTCCGTGGGGGGATGCCCCTCCCGGGACGGGTGCGTTTTTGATTGTGTATTGCAAACCTATATTCAATCCAATTTTTTAATGCTAATTTTTAGAAAGTTAGTTGCATATATATACAGATGTAGTATATTTGTAGTAGTAATAAATTAAGAGAAAGGGACAGAGATGTCACATTTTACAGTATTAGTCGTTCTTCCAAAAGAGGGACTAGAACAATTTGAAGATAGTAATGAACATAGTGGAGATGATGAGTGGAGAAATGCTTATAATCACCAATGGTATCACCCAAAGTTAGAAGAAGCTATGGCTCCTTATAACGAACAACCCGAAAATGATAGCGACTATTTAGAAAGAGATGTAGATATTTGCGAAACTGCAACAGAAGTTTATAGTGCTTATCTAAATCGTAGTTGGGATACACTTGCAGAGTTAAATAGCGAGAGAAGACAACTTATAGAAAAGTGGGAAAGAAACGCTAGTATTCACGACACAAGTGCTGAAGGTGGTTTTAGAAAATATACTGAAAGCGAAATTGATACTAAGTTAGAGCCGATTGATAGTCTTTACGAGCTTATGGCTAGTGAAAAGTTTGATATCAAAAACGAAGAACATCAAGAACTATTTAAGAATATCTACTGCGATAGTAGTGAGATAGAAATAGACAACGATACTATCTACAATGTATGGTGGTCTAATCCTTACGCCAAATGGGATTGGTGGGTAGTCGGTGGTAGGTGGAGAAGCATGGGAGATAATGGCTTATTCACAGACCTTAGTGTCTTTTTAGAAACTAAAGAAATTCCATATTGGAAAGAAGAACTAGGCTTCAAACTCTATGATATTGAAAAGGAATTAGATATTGATAGATTGACTATTAATCCTATTGAATACACAGAAAAAATTGAAGAGTATATTAAAAACAATAAGATACCTAGATTTTATGACAGAGATACTAAGGAAGTCACAGAATACTATAGAAGTGAGGACTTACTAACTAAAGTGACTCGTAAAAAAGAAAGCACTTGGGCTATGTTGTTTCCCGAAGAGGGTTGGATAGAAGCAGGTGAAATGGGTTGGTTTGGTATGTCTAGCTTGGACAGTTTAGACTTACAAGAAACAGAACAAGCTAAGGGCGACCAATACGCACTTACTGATAACCTAATAGAAAAGTATAAGGACACACATATCGGCTTAGTTGTTGATTGTCATATCTAAGAATTAAAAGAGGGTAGGGTTTTTTTAGTTTTCCCCTACCCTTTCCCCTTTCCAAGTTGCACCGTCCCCGGAGGGGACCGCCCTGCGGAGGCACCCGGTGGGTGTCACTTCTAATCCCATATTGCAACTCATATTTCAATGCTAATTTTTATGCTATTTTTTTAGAAATGTGTTGATTATATTTTTAGATGTAGTATTGTAGATAGAGAGTTAGAGAAGGAGAAAAAATGGAAACTCGTGTAATCGGCAGTATTGGTGTAGATTCGGGACAAGTATTTATAGTTGACCCCTGCTATATCAAACATACCGAACAAGGCAACGGACAATGGAATCTTGATTGGAAAGAGGAAATTGTTGGAGTAGATGAGGACGGGATTACTGAAGTAAGGAGATATCCTGTCAGTAAAAACGACCCTACCCTAGACAATAAGCAAAACTTTTATACAAAGGTTTGTGAAGCTAACAAAGACGGCTACGGTGGAGCTGAAGTAGAACTTGGAGTCGTCACGGCTACAACTCACGGAGACGGAGAATATGCCGTTGAGGGAATCTACGATGATGACGGTCAGTTCTTGGGAATCTTTATTGATTTTCACGGGCAGGTAAATGCTTCGTTTGAATATAACGAGGAGTGGTAATGTGCTATAACAAAGGATATTATTCTGCCGACCGAAAGATTGCAGAAAAAGTTGCAGAGAACTTAGTTGAAAGAAAAGACATAAGTTTAATTGCTTACTATCTGACAATCGCCTACGAAGATGACCAACATACTTATATGAACGATTTAGCTTGGGCTTGGAATCGTGCAACAGACGAAGAAAAGCCGGAGTTAGAAAAGCATATAAGAGAAATGATTGACATCGATGACGAAGATATTCTTCAATTTGAAGATATTTTCGCAGAAGAAAGACCGGAGATGTTCGATGTCGAATTTTAAAGAGGTCATGAACAGAGTCGAGGATAATCGCCTCGACTCAATGTTCTATAAATCTAGCGACCACACGCCACTTAGGAGGGTATCCTTCCGGGAGAGAGAGTGGGTGATTGAGCCGTTTGGCGAAGTTAGGTTGACTTATAAAGACGAAAGATATTACTGCATGAGTGAGATTGACGAAATCAAAACTGATGACGATATTACCAAAGCATACGATAATGATGATTTGCAGATTCATTACAACAATTGGTATGAGATTAGACCGGTCGGGCAAAAGTATTGGAAGTTTGTTGACTTAGGTCTTTATGACGATGTATACGGAGACCCTTACGAATTAGACGAGGGGCTTCTACTTTCTTACCTAGAAGCAGAAAACTCATTGGAGGAATCCTAATGAGACCACCCAGCGGGAGGTTTACAGTTCGGCAGTTTGCGGACTTTTTTAAATTTAGTTTGCATATAAATTTTAGATGTGTAATATAGATAACAATTAGAGAAACGGAGAAATATGACTAAAAAAAGAACTTCATGGACAGTTGACAATCTTGCCGATTGGCTTTCTAAATATGATGAAATCCATAAGGCAGGAACAACGAGAGACCCATATAATTATGAAACATGGCGACTCATCGTTCAAAGTGTCGCTTTAGATTACGCAGAGGAGGTGAAGTAATGGAAATTTGTGAGGAGAAAACTTTTTCAAGGTGGTCTATGAAAAAGGAAATAGAAGACCAACTTGAGTATTACGACACAATCACCGATGATAGTATTCGGGAGATTTGTGATGGTCTTGTCCCTGTATATAATGCCGAGCTAATTGATATGGCTTGTCATTACTCCGGTGAGGAGTATTGGGACATTTGGAACGACAATCAACTTGGGGGAGAGACACCCTTAGATATTGTCAGAGGCAATATATTTTGCCTATATTTAGAGATAGGACAGGAAGTCTTATCGGAATTAGGAGATGAGGAATAATGGATATAGATATATCGTTAAACAATCCCCCCGAAAAGGTGCATACCGAACGGGGAGGTAGCAAATATGATAAAGCTATTCAAACTGCAATTGATAATCCTAACGAGTGGGTGGAGGTAGCTTCAACCACAGTAGAGAACAGGAGCAGTATGTATAGCACAGCTTCAGCGATTCGCGGAGGCAGATTAGGAACGATTCCACAGGGTATAAACTTACAAGTCATTTGTCGTAGGGTTGATGAGAGAGTTGTAATGTTTATGAAATCCCTTTGATTTTTGCTATAATAAAGAGTGTTTTTGAAGTTTGGGCAAATAACAAAGAGAAGAACACTAAAAAGAAGAAGTAAGGTTTAGCCCCACCGTCCTCCTTTCGCCCTATGACCTCTAAGGTTATGGCTAGGACTCTGCCCCTGCAAGAGTTCTACTAAGAGCGAGGGAATTTTTTAGCGGTGGGGCATCTTTCTTTCCAAATTGGACCACCCGGGGGGTGCCTCCCGAGAGGGTTTCCAATAATGTAGATATGTCTATGCAGGTAATCCTAATGGGACAGTCCCTTGATGTTTCAATGCTAAATGTTTGCCTATTTACAATCCGAAAACGACCAGCGTTGTTCACCAACGCGACCCCCTATGTAGAATCCCGTTAGGTATCTCAAAAAATAGCATTAATTTTCGGGGGGCTAATACACACAAAAGGAGGGCTTTTACACCCCCCTTTATGTGAATATCAGAGAAAGGAGTTTAATTATGCTATATGAATAAGCACGATTGCACTCATAATGTATATATTAGCTAGTAAAGATTTATTGCGTAAAAAAATAGCATTGATTTTTCGTGCGTAAATGTTAA
>Ga0213858_10000194_pt1 | contig 29543 bp, 27 predicted proteins | sample PICome_FD_160122 | JGI IMG/M metagenome (GOLD analysis project Ga0213858, IMG submission 160122) | Coastal seawater microbial communities near Pivers Island, North Carolina, United States - PICO245 | ecosystem: Environmental > Aquatic > Marine > Coastal | place: USA: North Carolina | collected... | reverse complement strand
GCAGATCCTAATCAGTTATTTAAACATATGTATTGGATGAATCCAAACAACAATACTATGACTCAGTTTTCTGTATTGCTTAACTCAATCTTTGACTTAGATCCAATGTCAGATACCTTTGGGGAAAAGAAAGAGAACTCATTAGTGTTACAAAATGTATCAGGGACGCAGCTTATAGATAAATACCAAAACTCAGAAGGTACAACTACAGCTTCTATGGATGCAACAAGTAAGATGCTTCAAGAATTTCATAGTATGTTGCTTAACGGTGTAGAAGAGTTCATGAGACATGCTTCTAAGAATACTGCTATGGGTATAACTCTTTCTGATAAAGTACAAACTTATGATGGTAAGAAGTCACAAAAATTATATGTAGATGTACAAGCATTTATGCCAGGTAGATTTGGTGAAGATCGTGGTACAGATATAATGGTTGGTTATTTGTCAGGAGAAGTTAATAGAATTCTAAGATATAATACAGGAAAGTATAGTAATCTTAAAGGATATAATAGAACAGTAACTAATAAATTAGGTCAAGAAGTAGACGCTGGATCAGCACTTACAGCTTTTGATGATGTATTATCTTATGATACACAAAAGAAAATTTATCAAGCTATAAAAGATATTGAGAGTGGTGAGACAGATTCAAACTATGTAAACTTTAAAGATTATTTAGAATCAGATATCAACTTGTTAGAAGCTGTTCGTCAAGATATTCAAGATTATTTTGATCGTGTCACTAAGGAGACTAATAATAAATTAAGTAAGTCTTCTTATGTAGATCAAGCTTTGTTAGATAAAGTAGATGTAAAAGGATATACATTAAGTCCTGATGAGCTGCAAGAAATATTGGTTAAAGCATATGTATATAACTCATGGATACATAAGTTTGAGACAACCATTATAGCTTATGGTGATGCAGTACAATACAATCATGCTAAAGAAGAGTTTCATAAACGTAATGCTGGTCTTGGTGCAGGCGGTAGAAGTTTCCGTTCTGATATTAGAGCTCAGATGTATATAAATGATAACTCTTTATTTAAAAGATACTATGCAGAAAGACTTAATATGCCAATGCGTAGATATGACGGTACTTTAAATACAGCTATTATTAAAGAGTTAGAAGAAGATTCTACAATGTATGCAGAGTATAGAAAACATCTAGAATCTGTTTACTATTCTCGTATCAAGAATAGAGCTAAGGCTAAAGAGCTTGCTGAAACAGCAATGGGTGAATATCAAGGTATGAAGATAGGAGATGGTCAAGGTTATATTACATTTGAATCTTATAGAATGCTTAAAAAGCTTGAAAACAATTGGACAGATAATCAAGAAAGATTATATAAGAAAGTTGCTCTCGGAGAAAAACTATCTATAGAAGATTTAATTGAATACTTCCCACCATATAAACTACAGTACTTTGGTAATATCCAAAACAAAGGTTTACCTGTCACATCTTTCCATAAGTTCTCACTAGCTCCATTAATTCCTGGAGTAGCAAAAGAAAATTCTCCATTGCATAGAATGCATATGAAGATGATGGAACAAGAAATGGACTATGTTACATTTGAATCAGGTTCAAAAGTATCTCACATAGGATCAGGAGATGTTATCATGCAAGACGGTAAGTTTAATGAAGAAGTAGAGTTTACTAAAAATGCAATCTTTGCAGAATATCTCAAAAATCAAACAGAGGTTAATGCGTCTTACAAAGGTAAATCAATCTTCTCTACACAGATGAGAAAGCTGATCTTAGAAGGTTTGTATACTCAGGGTGCTATTGATACAACTGATGAATCCAAGATAACAAGTAAAAAAGTTAAAAGATACTTAGACCATGTATCTGATTACACTGAGCTTTTGAAGTATGAACTATTAGAGGAGATAGGATACAAAGAAGATGGTAAGGATAACTTCGTACCAAAAGGCCCAGGAAGCACTGGTAAACTCATCAATCTAATTAGAACTAATCTAGAAAGAGAAGATGTATTAAGTGATAATCTTATAGAATTTATAGATGTATTTGACAGTGGTGAGCTCAGACATGATACCTCGTTCCACCCAGATGCAGCTAAAATTGAAAAGGTATTATTATCTGTAATAAACAAGAGAATAATTAAGCCTAAGATTAAAGGTGAACCTTTAGTTCAAAAATCATCCGCTCTATATGATATAGATCTGCCAACATATTATAGAGATAAAAGAAATGGTAACAAGACAGCAGCGATGAAAGTGGCAATTGCTATGCAAGGTGACTACTATAACTTATTTAATCTTAAGTATGCTGAAAGACCAGGTTCTATAGAATATATAGGGGTCACTGATGAAGATGGTAACTTAGATATAGATGCTAGCTTGGCAAGACTTAATGAAAAAATTAAGAATGATGTATGGTTAGATGCTAATAACGGTGCAAATAGAAAAGCAATTACACTAGTTGGTGTACGTATTCCTGTGCAGGGTCTAAACTCTATGGAATTTGCAGAGGTCTATGAGTTCTTAGCGCCACAAGCTAGTAATATTGTAGTTGTACCTAAAGAAATTGTAGCTAAGTCAGGTGGTGACTTTGATATTGATAAGTTAACTTTCTTTATGAATAACTTAGATGCAGTAGGAAAGGTTGTTAAACCAGAATTTTCTAATACAGCATCCTTAAAAGAAGATATTGCTAAAAATGGTCTAGAATCTCAGAAGATTAAGACACAAAAAGCAGGTCTTGAAAATGAAATGATTAATGATATCAGAGAGATATTAGAAATGCCACACAACTATGCAAGTTTGATAACTCCTAATGGTACATTCTTACTTAAAGGTATTGCAGATAAATTATCTAAAAAGGTTATGGAATACAATCCTAATACTGTATTAGATAAAGATGGTAAGAAAGTAGATATCAAGGGTATCAGTCCTACTAGAATATTTGAACCGCTTTATAACTTATACAAGCATGAGTCAAACGCTGTAGGTAAAAGAACTTTAGGTCTAGGTGCAGTAGAGAACACATTTAATGTGATCATGAATGCAGCTGGCGCTAAAATGCCTGAGTTTATTAATGTTGGTAAAAATAAATCTGAATCAAGAAAAGTAAACATGTATCTAAGACATAATAAGTTTGGAGATACAGAACAGATTTCATTGTCTAATCAGTTTGATGTAGATGGTGTAAATAAAATTGCTGATGTTATATCACAGATGATGAACGGTTGGGTAGATGTTGAGAAAGATGCATGGATCTTCTTTATACAAGGTAACTATGAAGTAGCACCGCAGTTACTATATCTAGTTAAAGCTGGTGTGCCTGTAGAAGAAGCAATATACTTTGTATCTAACCCACTTGTAAGAGAGTATGTAGAAGAACAGCGTTTAGCTAAGTCTACCTTTGCTCCTTTGCTAGGTACACAGCCTGATTCACCTGCATACACAAGAAGACAAGCATCATCAAAAGTTATTGCTAGATATTTTAAAGATAAACTTTCAGGAAAATCTAAGAATGCAGAGAGACATAAGATAGGAGAAGAAATGATAGAAGATCTTTTTAAAGGTAGAAGAGATAAAAACTTTACTCTATCAGAAATGGAAAGTGTTATCAATAAAAATGATAAAACTAGTAATGTAGCTAGAGCTATGTTCTTACACTATCTTTCTCTAGAAACACAGGTTGGCGGCTTGACAGCTGTAAAACTTACCTCTAATCCAGATACAAGTACTAAGAGTACAATATCTGATGTAGAACAAACTGAAGCTGATCTAGATGCACAGAAGACTGGTGATCATGCAGAGCTATTAGAATCTTTTATGAATGATTCTGTAATTAGTTCTTTCTTTAACGGACCTTTATCTATAGCGCTGAGTAAGTCATTGTTTAATCTTAGATTTAATAAAGCTATCTCAGATTATCTTATTGTAAAAGATCAAAACATTAAAGATAACTTGATCCCTTCATTATTTCCTGGAGGTAATAAAGAGTTATTCTCAACTATATTTAGAAATGACTTGGTGTCTTTCTTATTCCAAAATGAACTCAGAAAATATAAACTAGGAGATACATATACTTCTTTTGAACTTAAGAAATCATTCCGTACTAAAAGAGTAGAGTCCTTATCAAGAGGAGCTTTTGTAAAAGATGGTGTGATGTATGTAGATGAAAGAGTTTTACAAGATGAATTTTTAAATAAAGACTGGGCAGAAGATTCTGATTCAGATAATAGCTATGAAGAGAGAGGATTGTTTCCGCTAAACCCAGGAACATTTATGAGAAATGAAGGTAAAAACTTTAATGAGTATTTAAAGTTTGTACTAGAAAGAGAATCATTAAGAGATATCTATCCTATAGCTGAGCTGTCAAAGACTCCAGAGTTTGAAAGAGAACTTGAGAAAACTGAAGATACTAAACCTAATTTAGGTAAAGATAAGCAAGCAAGATATACTTATGAAAAGATGATATCTCACATGGCGCTTGAGAATACTATGAATATATATCATATGTTCTTAGATCCTGATTATGCAACTGCTATTAGATTTACAGAAATAATGGCAGAGTTTCCAAACTTAAAATCTAAGTATGAAGTTCTACAAAGATTACAGCTAGATACAAATGAGAATCAAACTGTATTTAATCTATACATAGCTGATAAAGACTTTAACAATGATAAGTCTAACTTGTACACTAAAAACTTAGAAGACTTAGCTAATCCAGGTGTTGTAAAAGTTATGGATAGAGATGCAAACATGACTATAAGTAGATTCTTTAATCATCTTAAACTTTATGCGTTTATGCAGACTGGTTTAAACAAAGAAAAGTTAAGTATAACTAATGTAGTAGATTACACACCGTTTGTACAGACACTAGAACAAGGTGAAACTGATCTTATAAATACACTTAATAAGAATGGTAACAAGTTCTTAGACAACTTCTTAACTTTATTTGAACAACAAAATTCTAAGTACAATAAAAACAAAAGAAGATTTAAAGATTACTTAGCCAATATAGATTATGAGAATCCTGCAAGAATAAAAGATGTACCAAATCCAACTGAAGGAAGAACAGATGATGTAGGAATCTTAGATGAAGAAAAAGCTCCATCTAACAGATTAGGTTTATCTATTACATCTAGACCTGGTGTATTTACATATAATGATTCTAGACCAGGCGCTAGGTACTATAATAATCTAGTGTACAATAATAAAGATGTAGTATTTATTCACAATAGTACAATCAAAGAACTACAATCAGACTACACTGTTGATTTTGGAGGTCAAAGTCAGTTTGTAACTCAAGCTGAAGATATGTCAATTGATATACCAACAGGTCAGAATAGACAAGATGATGGTATGGCTGATACACCTTATACATATGAAAGTATTAAAGAGTTGTATGAGCGTAGAATAAATGAGATTAAAAAAGTTAGAGATTCAGGAGTAGTTATTGCATTTCCAGAAACTGGATTTGGTAAAAACTTACCTCAAGAATTATTCGTATATTTAAGTAGAAGGCTCTTTGAAGAGTTTGGTTATTTAAACCCAGGTTCAACACAGTATGATATAGTTGAAGAGGTAGTGGCTCAGACTCAAGGAATAAGTGATGCAGAGATTCTTGCTCAATTAAGTTTAGAAGAAGATCCGTTTAAATGTTAGATTATGCTGTGTGAAGTAAAAGTTAATGCAATAAATTATTTAGAAAATCAAGGAGCTACTAATAATATTAGAGCTATTGTTGATAGAAGTAAGTTTGACGAGCTTAATGATAAGCTTACAATCTTAGCTGAGACTAAGTATGGTCTTGATACACAAGGTCAAAAGCTTTTTGATATAAATATTTCTGAGCAAATTGATGTTAGAACTTCAAAATATTGGAGAGATGATCAAGTAAAAATTTATAGAGCAATTCCAAATGACAGTTTATTTAATGAGCTTGATCAACTATATAAACGTAAAGAAAATGTAGAAGCTTCTCCAGATGTAAATGAACCTAACTTAGAGCAATTTACATTTAAAAGTCCTTTTGAGACTGTACAAGGGGTCCCTTTAATAGACCTAAATTTAAAACAGCTTGGAGATACTAGATCAAAAAGAATAGCACAGGCTCTTTCTGAGAAGCTTGCTCTTAGTATGCAGATGAATTATCAGAATGTTACTCCTGAAGAAGCTGGTAAGATATTAGAGAATACATCTGTACCATACAACGGAGAAGCTGGTTTCTATTTTGCAGGAACTATATATACAGTGGGAGACAATGTTAATGTCAACACAGTATTACATGAGTTCTCTCATCCATTATTACAAGCTATACGTAAGGATAATAAAAAGTTATTTGATAATTTGTATGATCAAGCAATGGCCACTGAAGAAGGTGTAGGTATTGCTGAACATGTAAGAACAAACTATCCAGAACTAAATGAAGATTCTGATTTATTTAAAGAAGAAGTATTAGCATACGCCTTACAACTAAAGTCTTTTAATCAAGTACTTAATCAAGTAGAGACTAATGGTTTCCAAGAGTTTATTAAAAAGCTATTAGCGTCTATTAAAAAGATGCTAAGAAATATCTTTGGTCAGAAAATAAAAGTATCTAAGCTTAATCAAGATACAACTCTTAATGAGCTAGCTACTATGATGCTTGAAAAAGATTTTGATTTAGGTACTCCTGATATTACAGAAGAAGATTTAGTAATGTATGCTAGGATGGTAAATGAAAGAGCACAAGATCTGGCCAATCATACAAATGTTGAATCTTTACAAGAAGTTATAGAAACAGATTTAAATGTAAACCTTAGAGTTTTAAATGACGCAAAGAATTTTAAAAGTGATAAGCGTACAAAAAAAATGCTCAAGGAGACACTGTTTCAAAAAGGAACCACAAAGCTGCTACCTAGTATAACACAATCATTACGAGATTTTGTAGACTTTGATGAACTTAAAGAAGCTACAGAAGATGAAAAAATACAAGAAGTATTAGAAGGAGAAGAACGTAGAGCAATTACTATTAAGAATAAATCCCAAGCACTTATTAATAGCTTTGATACTATAAATACAATAAGTAAAAACATGCTTAAAGATTTAGCTAAGATCCAATCAGATCCTAGTTTAAATAATAGACACACTGTTGCTTTAATGTTTTTGTATAAGAATACAGCCAGAGCCTGGTTGGGGATGCTTAAAGATATTGATGAAACGTTAATGAAGAACGGTCAATATACAGATACAAATAATTTATTCTATCAAACTTTAAATGAGATTACTAATAACATTACAAGGATCAACTCTCAGGTTGCTAAGATATTATTAGATAATAATGTACAGTGGTTTGTAGAAATTACAGGTTATATGAATGAGTTTGTAAATGATAGATTTAAATCTAATTTGAATACTGCATTTCAAAAAGCATTTAAAAATCCGCAAGAGCTTGAGAAGGCTATAGAAGATACTTATAATAAAGTCATAACTCAACAATTTACTGATCAAGATGTAGATGCACTAGTAAAAAAAGGTGTACCTAGAAATATATTAGAATCTTTTATTAAAGAATATAGAGATTATGTTGTAAATGAAGATAAGATCAAAGCTGCACTTACAGGTAATGCTCATGATGTTTCTTTCTTTAATAGATGGTTAGAAAGTTATAGTTCATCTAATGATGTTATAGTAGGTCCTTTATCTATATTTATTCAGGATCAAAGAACTGAAGTAGAAAATGAAGTCTGGAAAAAATCAATGTCTTTTAGAAAAAAGTTAGCAGAACTTTTACCTAAAGTAAACTTTTCTAAAATGAACACTGCTCAAATGAGAGATTTGTTAGGAGAAAAAGATACTATAATGTTTTTTGATAAAGAATCAGGTGAACCAGTTGCTAAAGAGATCTATGTGTTTCTTAATGAGTTTGGTAATGGCTGGAGATTTGAACAAGATACGCTAGAGTTTGAAGTTGAGAAAGCTAGACAAGAAGGTGATTTAACTAAGCTAGCTGAAGCTCGTCAAAAGTTACAGCAGTTTAATAATGATTACATGTGGCAAGAGTATGTCCCTGAGTATTATGAAAGACAACAGATATTTCAAAATAGTGCGATAGGTAAACTAGCATACACTGTACGTCAAGAAAAACTTCAAGCATTTAATAACTTACAAAATCAATTTGATAATGAGTTAGAAAGATTAGAAGCATATCCTTCTATTCAAGCTGCGTGGAGAGAGTACCAACAATTATATTCTTTACAATATGAAGATGGTACTGATAAAATAGATGATCCTGAGAAAGGTATTTATGATAAAAGTATTGCAGAGACACTAAGACAATCTAGAGAAGGAACTCAATTTAGAGAAATGATTCCTGTACCTGGTTCTTTACAACTATCTTATAATGAATTTTTAAATCAATTAGAGGGTGAAGGTATAACAAAGGGTTCTGGTGAGTTTATAGAAAAATTAAATCAGTGGAAAAGACAAAACTTAAGCGTAAAATATACTGATGAGTATTGGAAATCTAGAAATGAATTGTTTGAAGAGCTTGCAATGATAGATGCTAAGATTAAAAATAAAACTTTTGATATTGGCGCTGCTTACAAAGAGATCTCTAATTTAATGTTTGCATATAAAGATGATTATAATCAGCCTATATCTAATGAAATGGGTACAGAAAGATTACGTAGAATTAAAGAACTTCAACAACAAATACTTGATTATCAAAGAGAGAGTGAGGCAAATACAGGTTTAACTTCTGAGCAAGCTGAAGAATTAAGAAACCTTAGTAGGATGAATAATAGAGGTGAGATTACACCTGGATCAGCTCAAGCAGATAGATTTATTTATTTAAGTGATTTACAAGAAGATATTGGATTAACTGCAGAAGAACAATTAAGAAGAAGAGAGTTATTTGCAGAACTAGGTAGTATGACAGATACTTATGTTACTGATTACTATATAGATACTCTAAACTATAACTTATCAAAACAGAATGTTAAAGAAATACAAGCTAATGAAGTAGAAGACTTTATAAATTCTGAAGAGTTTCAAGAATTACTTCAAAATGATACAGCTTTATTAGAGTGGTTTGAATTAAATCATGTAGAGAAAACTTTTTACAATAAAAAAGCAAAAGCATTAGACATTAAATATATGCCTACTGCAGCTAATGTTGTAAAGATGCCATCTAATCCTGAACATATTGAAACTACAACTATAACAGATACAGCTACTGGAGAAGAAGTTACTTTGCTAGGTGTACCTTCAGCTAGACATTCAAGATTTGAAGTTAAAAATGAGTTTAGAACTATACCTTTTGGAGAAGATAGGCAGCAATATGTTGGAAAATATATAGATAATAAAGGCAACTGGCTTCCAAGAAAGTTTAGTGAGAATGAAGAGTATAGTGCAAAGGATGATAGATTTATTAGTCAACGTTTTAAACAAATAAGTTCTAATAAAAATTCAGCAGAGTATCAATTGCTAAAAGCAATGACAGATTTTCATTTAGAGATGCAAGAAGGTATGAGTAACTATGGTAAGTTATATATGGACATGCCTAGATATGCCACTAAAACAAATGACATTTATCAAAGATTACAAAGAGGTAAGTATGGTGAACGCTTTAGAGATATAAAAGCTGGAGTAAAAAACTTTTTAAGTCAAGAGTTTGGTAAATCTAAAGTTGATTTTGAAAATGATTTAAATTATAATCCAGAAAATAACTTAGTTAATACTGATTTAAATGGTGAGCAAGTTAGTTACATACCAATCACTGGTATATATAATCTTGATCTAGATATTACTGATGCAGACGTTATATCAACTATGTTTAGATACGCCTTATCAATTCAGACACAAGGTAAGTTATTAGAAAGTCTTCCATTAGTAGAAAGCTTACTTGATACTTTAGAAAATCCTGAGAATCAACTAAAAGAACTTGATACATTTTCTAAAAATCAATTTAATCTTAAAAATAAATTACAAGCTGTTCTTAAAAAAGGTGCTACTAATAATAGATTAGGTCAAGTTAGGTCTTTAATAGAAAGAGAATATTATGGTAAACAAGTTGCAGGTTTAGAAGAAAACCATCCTATGATGGGTAAAATACTTCAAAAGCTTCAAGGCTTCTCTAGTTTCGGATCTCTTGTTTTAAATATACCTGCAGATTTAAAGAACCAAATATCAGGTTATGTTCAAACAATAATTGAATCTACAGGTGGTGACTTTATTACATCTAAAGATTTAGCACTTGCAACTCCATGGGCTACTAAAGCTATGTTAGAGTGGACTAGAAAAGGTATCTATGGTGTAGGTCCTGGCGCCATGAGCACACAGCTTATACAAATATTTGATCCTGCATTTAAAACTACAGATGAGTTTGGTAGAGAAGTTATGAGATCTATGGTAAAAGATTTAACAAACTTGGAGTGGACATTCATGCATAGAAAATTTGGTGAGATGGACGTAGCTGTTAAGTTATTTGGGTCCTTTTTACACGGTCAAAAAGTAACTCAAATTCTTAGTGATGGTACAGAAAAGTCATTAAGATATGTAGATGCTTGGGAAAAAGATGAAGAAGGAATTATTAAATTAAAAGAAGGTGTCCATCCAGGTTGGAATAATGTACCTGTGTACCATAGCTATACTGAAGGAGAAAGTTTAGAAGAGATTGCTAAAAGATATTATATACCAGTAGATGAACTTAAAGCTAAGAATAGAATTAAGTCTGAAATACAATTAGAAGATGGACAAGAGATCGTTATAGCTAAGTCTGAAAAATTTAAAGGATTTAAAAATAAATTACAAGGTACATCAAGAAGATTGTTTGGTGTATATGATAGAATGGGTGCTCCAGAAGGTAACAAGTATGTTATCTATAGATTATTTTTCTTTATGAGAAAATGGTTTACTCCTATGTTTGTAAATAGATTTGGTTTTGACCCTAAGACTGCTACATTAACAGATGGTGGTTATAGATATGACTGGGCTCTAGGTAAGTATACAAAAGGATATTATATATCTGCATTCCAAACTTTAGTTAAGTTAATTAAATCAAAAGGCGCAGACTATCAGTATCTAACAGATCAAGAAAAGGGTGACTTTAGAAGATTTGCTAGTGAAGGATTAGCAACTATTGCGTTAGCTTTAATTGCATCAATGTTACTAGGATTTGATCCAGATGATGAAGACAAATGGAAGAAATTAAAAAGAAGATCAGGTGCATATGGTACAGAAAGTTATAATACATATGGTTTCTTAGCTAATCACATGCTTCTTTTAACATTAGGTGTACAAGCTGAGACCACAGCATTCATTCCACTACCAAGAGTAGCTGGACAAAACTTTGGTCTTGATGATTATACTAAAATGATTACATCAACATCATCAGCATGGTATAACACTACTACACTTTATGCTCAAATATTTGGAGACATACTTAGTTTTATTAGTGGTAATGGTTTACCTGAATATCAAAAAGATACTGGCCCATACTGGTGGCAACAAAAAGGTGAAGCTAAATTGTACAAAAAGATATTTAAAGCAGTTGGTTTTACAGGTGGAACAGGAGATCCTACTACAGTACTTAAAAACTTAGAAGGTTCATCAACAAGATTTAGTTAATATGAATTGGCAATTAGAATTTAATTTACATTGGCCTCACGATAGGTGTGCAGTTGGTTGGGAATATATTGCTCCAAGTGACGCAGATAATATTACAACTTTTACAATGTTTCTTTTTATTCTTACTACCTCTTTTCATATCATACATGACTAGCAGTAAAAAAAAAGGGCAGATGGCCTAAACCACCTACCCTTATTTTGATAACTTGCTAATTAACTAAGCAAAGTCAAAGTCAACATCATCATCAGATTCTTCTTCGTCTGAATTTGCTACTGCAAAATCCATATCAAAGTCTGCACCTTTGACAACATCGTCTACATTTTCATCACTAACTGCATTGTCAGCTTCTTTAGCATCAAGTTTATCTGCTTCCATTTGGTTAGCAATATACTCTTGTGCCTCTTCATATGTGACTTCTTGTTCATCACATACTTCAGCTACTGCAGCTTCATCTTCCTTGATACGTTCTGCAATCTGATCTTCATCATACACAGGATTCTCATCTTCTTCATCTCTCTCTTCAATAGCCTGTTCAGTCTTCATCTCTTGCATCTCAGCATCAGCAGCATTCTCTGCTTCAATCTGAGCAATAGAGTCTTCTAGATCCACTTGATTAGGGTCCAGAGTCTCTTCTTCAGATTCAGAATCTGAAGTTATTATATTTACTGTGGCTTTATCTACTTCTTCATTCTCTACTTTATCAAACTTAAAAGCTTCAGAAATAAACCAGTGTAGTACTCGCTGATCTTCCATCCAAGTCTTTGGATGTGATTGCTGTAAAGCTAGAGTAACATAGTTGTAGAATGCCCACAAACTATAGTTATCTGTAAATGTATGAGTTGGTCTAGACATTTGTTGTCTAATCATACTAGCCTGTTCAGTAGTTAATACTTCTTCATCAGCAAACAAGATACCAAGCAATTGTGCTTGCTTCTTTCTATCAAGAATAATCTCTTTCATTCTTTCTTTATCAGACACTAGCTGATTGTAATACATCTTAGCAAGGCTAACTTGCTCTTTAATTGTATCTTCAGTCTCAGTGTCAGCTGTACCAATATGCTTACGAGCCCATGATCCCATGTCACCACAGACCATAGTAGTTTTATTAGTAGTATGGATAGCTCCAATACCACACTTAAACCTCATTTGCTTATTGTAACTGTTTGACCAAGCAAACATCATAGACAACTCTGGATCATCTCCATAGTTCAAAGTATAAATAGCTGATGCAATATTACCATCATGTGTGGCTCTATAGTTCTCAGCAGTAATTTTAAATCCAGCATCTTCCAATGCTTTAGTTGACAAGTCCATTACAGACTTGTGGCTAATTACAGTATAAGTACTTGCATGATTTGGCAAGGCAACATCTATAAGATCCTGCCTGCCATATTCTTTTATTTTTCTTGGCATTTTAAAATAATTTTAATTGTTGATTTTTTGGTTCTAATATTCTAATTTCTTTCATGATATTTTCTAGATAATAATCATAGTTAATATCATATTCTTCAAATGGCTTTTCTATATGTTTATTAAATATAGTTTGCATCCATCTACCAGCTTCAACCTGGATTATTCTATTATCAGAATTATTTTTCTTTAAGATTTTAGATCCTTTATTAGATATATAATATCTAATAGTTTTTTGAAGTGGTTCTTCTACATGTTGTCCATCTTTAATGTTTGACTCAAAGAATGTCCAGTCACCTTTTATCTTAACACCTGCACAATAATCAAATATGTTTGTGTTAGACTTTATATATTCAGTAGGCTCAATACCATTTATAAAATAATTATATATAGCTTTAGCTACAATCAGATGACTTTTATTCTTATGTAGGTGTGTATACTTATGATTCTGAAGATCTTCCCATTCAAATCTACCTTTACATTTAGTAGCACCATTAGTATATAAGCTTATGTAATTATTTACATCCCATATATACATGGCAGAATAGTCAGCAAATTCTAAAACCAATTTAGTTTTTTCTTCCCACTCCTTACATATTGATTCATATACATCAAGATATTGTTTATCAAACTGAAATGTTGCACCATCAGTATTAGTTTGCAATAATATAGAGTCTGGTATACTTATTAGTAATTCTTCTACAAGCATACTAAGTAATAACTGACCATTAATAGTAGTTTGCATAGTATACTTAGAATCAAATAACCAAGAATACTCACTATTACTGTTACCATACGTAGCATTTGCAGCTTCTTTAAACCCTTCAATAATAGAAATATCTCTATCAGCTTTTGGTTTTTTCTTTTCTGCAAGTCTTACATCTACAATATCATTTTTATAAACTTGAAAGAACTCATCACCCAAATGTGCAGGAGACATATTATTCATACAAGCTATACTAGGATATAGAGATGCAACATCTAGATCTTTAATTATCAAGTTATCATCAGCTAGGTATTTACCTGGTTTTATACATTGATGTATACCACCAGCACCATAATGAAACTCATATCCTTTGAATCTTAGTTTATACTTAAAGTCACTTTTAGTATTGACAATAGTTTTAGTTCTAAGCTTCTCAAGAAAGTTTTGAAACGGAGCAGTTTTAAATTCTATATAGTCAAACAATATATCACTTATCTTAATTCCATTCCTATATGTTCTGAGTTCTTTTACATCATGTTTCTTTTTATTAGTAGCTTCACAATATAAATTCAGTAATAACTTTGATCCAAGTTTGGTATTAGAATAATTAAAACAATTCAGACCATACTTTTCTTTTATATTTTTTCTAACGTTAATTAACGGCTTAGATAAATGCAAAATCTTTTTAGTAGACTCCACATCATTTATACAATAATCTGTAATCATATCTATCTCCTCTTTAGTAGTAACTCTAGTTGTATGATGAATAGGCATATCTTGTAGATTAGGCCAATCCATACTATACTGAGCCCACTTAAGACTAGTTCTCTTAGCTCTATTATCCCAGTGATTAACTTTAAATACATCAAGTTGATCAATGCTTAAGTGCCATTCAGGATATTTCAATAACTCTCTGTTATTACTAAGACTGATTGTTTCTTGCGCTATATTATATATTGCTTCAACAATCTCATCACCTTCCATTCTAAGTAACTTAGTTTGGTTTCTTAAGATAAATTCAGTGACTTGAGAATCAAAAGAAAGACCATTAAAAGATACATGCTTTTCTTTATAATTCTTGTTTCTTTCTAGAAACTTTACAAGAGGTTTGATATCATTATATAGAGAAGAATGAATTTTAAATATCTTGGTTTCATTTGAATTATAATCTTGAAATACGCCAACAAATAAGTTGACCATAGTTTCATAATCCATTACCCAGTGTGTTCTTTTCATATAATTTGTTCAGTTAAGCTGTTCCCCCATTGTTTAAGAAAAAAGGCCTAGGACCTTTCAATCCTAGACCTTTTTGGTTTAGCTTAGGATTTTACTTCTTCTTTTTTTAACTCAAAGTATTTTTTATAATCAAATGTATCAGAGTTTGCGGCAAACATGTTTATAATGTTTTCCATATCACTTACATCACTTATATAATACTCTTGAAACACTTCCATTTTGTGCCTACTCTGTTTAGCACCTTTTGTGCCAGTAACTCTGACACCGTAGCTATCTAAATCAGGTAGCATATGTAATGTAGTCTTTTTTGTTTTTGAAATAACTACAAACACTTTACTCTCTGGATCATAAATACACTCTACATAAGGTGAGTCTTCACTAATAGGCATTAGTTTGAAAGTTTCTTGTTCATTCCAGATGCTATTAATAAGCATCATCTTTTTTTGTTCTGCCATAAATTTAATTTTGGTTTATCATTTAAGTTTTCTAAATCTGCAATTTCTAAAATTAATGTTTCTTTTTCTAACAATGGTTTGTCACATAATTCACCGACACTTTTTAAGAATTCTTCATCAACATTTAAGATTTCAGAATACTGTGCAAAATGTTTTTCTGGCATTAAGTAACTATACATATAAGCATGATTACCACTATTCTTGTCAAAAAACTTTAGAATTTTGTTTTTTATATTAGCCTCAAGTTTACTATATCGGCCATTTGTAAAGTGATCCCAATTATCTTCCAAATCAGAAAAATCAAATACAAATACTGTTTTATCTTCAGATTTAACTATCTCAACTAACCTAGTGTGTTTAATTAAAACTTTTCTTTCAAACTCTTTAAATTCAGTACTCTTTTTTGTTTCATACAGACATATTAATTTCATGTCATCTTTGGTATAATGTTGATCCCAACAGATATAAGTTTCTATTGGGATAACATTAACACCACGTTTAATTCCAAGAAGTGGGTATATAAATACCTTTGACTTCTGAAAATATTTACTGTAAATAGATTTTAGTGCCATGCGCTACAATTTTACATTTCCAACAGCTAAATCATATGGTAAGTTATAATCTTTATTATCATAATGATATTCTAATATAGGTATTATTTCATCTCTAATTCCTCTCAACCACCTCACCATAGTATCATCTGATACTTGAAAAGGATATACTTGGTTATACTTATCAATAACAACAAATGTAAAATTAATTCTCCATTCTGTACTGTTCTCTTTACCTCTAATCCATTTATAAAATGCTAGTTGATAATAGATAGCAGCTTGTATCCAATATTTATAATATTCTACTGAATCAGGAAAGTCAGTTAATGGCTTACCTGTTGTTTTAATGTCATTAATAAATATGATTTTAGCATCATTATCTATAACTACATTGTCAAGTATACCTTTGAATCCAAAACTTTTATCATCTGTGTAAATTTTGTTTTCAATATTTATAAGTGTCTCGTTAAATACTTCTATATGTGTATCTTCTTCTCTTTTGTCAACTTGTAAAAGAGTCATAATATCTTCATTCTCTTTAACAGTGTCTACACATTCTTTGCAGTATGTTAAAGTTTCTTGATCTATTAATGTCTTTCCTTGACTTGATTTCAGAAAATCAAAATAGCTTATGTTATCAGCTGTAAGGATCTTCTTAACTCTTGCTTCATCAGTTTTAAGCTTTTGATGCAAGTTTATTCTCTCCAAGAGATCTACTATTGCAGTCTCATACTTGTCCAAAGTTAATGAATCATCTGGATTTTCCAAATATAATTTAAAGATTTCATCAACAATCATTCTGTTATTACCAGATGGTAACTTACCAGGTATAAGAATAAACTCTTTATCAAAGTCTTCAGGATTAAGAAGAAGGCAGTGTATGACTCTACCTTTTACAAGGTGAGAGTCAACACTATCTTCTTTTTGTTTGAGCACATAATGATTATAAAACATGCCTGGTGAAAACAAGAGTTTATTTATTCCGCTATAGCTAAAATAAAATTTGTTTTTATAAAATGATTCTAGTTCCTCAGAACCAGTCAAACTCTTCTTCATTCTTTTCTTCTTTTTGTTCTGCAATTAAAGTTTCTGTAACTTCTTCTTCAGTTTCTACTTCTGCCTCTTCAGTTTCAGGATCCTCTGAACATGTTAATTCTGCCGTGTCAGGCTCAGAAACTGTAACTTCATCTACAGTATCTTCAACAGGTACTTCTTCAGTTACTTCATCTTCTGTAGGTAGGTCTTCTTCATATGCAAAAATCTCTTTCACATAGTTAACTCCATGGTTCAAAGCATGCTCTCTTTTGAGTACATATCTTTGTGGAACCAAGTAATCAGAATGACCATTATTCTCAAAGTATGACTTCTGATCCTCAACTACAAACTCAATATTCTCTACAGTCAAAGCGTTATGTTCTGCAAGAGTATTAAAGATTCCATCTACATGTGACCATACTTCACCTAGATAGTTCTTAAGTGACTTGAAGTTAACATGATTTCTACTTCTGCAATTACCAATCTGATAAGAGTGATGAAAGAATAACATAGTTAGAAACAATATACTATCCTTATAATTACAGTTAGCCATGATCTCCATAGCAAGTACATGATTATCTGTATCAGAACTCTTGAACATATTTCTCAAATTCTGATAAGTATCTAAATCAATTGTAGTAGCTTCATCACCATTAACAACTTCAAGTAATGCACCTTGCTCTATTATGTGCTTAGTCTTATACTGCTCCCATAGTTCAAGATTATCTTCACTAATGGTTTGTACATACTCAGACGTCTGATTATTCATGCGACCATACTTCTTCTCAAACTCATCTTCATTAGCACACCCTAAGTGTTTAATCTGAGCTTGCTGAAGTTCTACTGTATGGTTTTGATTAAAAGGATTGCATATATTCAAAGTGTGCCAATCACAGTAAACATACTCAGGCCACTCATCACCAAATGATTCTTTAAGATGATTAAGTCTATTTAAATAGTAACTATCTATTTCTTCATCTGCTACTTCTTGTAAAGCTTTAATAGTTGCTTCAAATATTGGACCAGATACTTTTCTCATCCAATCTTGCTTGAATAATTTACTACCTGCAGCATCACTACCTATAACTACAGTAGCTTTATCTATATCAGTAGTAGTTCTGATTTTATATTTTACAGATAAGTCTTTAAGTTTTACTCTAGGAACAGTACATCCCTTCATAAAATAAATCTTATCTTTCATTTGTGGAACCCACTTATTAGTATTCATGTTTAGACCATGTTTAATTAGTCTTCCATAATTACTAGAGGCGCTTACAATATATACTGTGTCAGTGCTATCTACACTCCATTCTGTAAGAGACAATTTATTATACTCATCTCTTTCTACATCTACACTTAAGCACACATAAGGTACTTTTTCAGCTTTTATTTCTTCTGCCATATTTGTTTAAAGTTTGATAGAGGGACTTTTACCTCCCTCTATCTGTGAATTAATTAGTTTAAAGGTTTGTAAAACAGGAAACTGCTTTACCTTTGATTTACTTTACAGTCATCTGCACCACCTTCTGATTCATCATTAGCTTTTGGAATTTAGCTTTGTTAGAATTGAGTATCTCTTTAACAATGAAATATCTCAAATCATCAGTAAATGAATCACAGTCAGTGACTAGTTCAATAATTCTATCAATCATCTTTTGAGGAACAGAACCTTTGTTAGCTGTAACAGATGCAAAGTTGATTATCCTAGTACTAATAATACTAGAGATATCAGCTCTGAAATCATCTCCGCTACCAATGCAGCTCTTCAAAGAACCTTTGACATAGTTCCAATCATCATTTGTAAGAATCTGCTCAGGGCTAATGATCTTATCTAGCTTGTTATTAATAAACATAGCAAATAATGCAGATGGCTCTGCACCAATAGACCCATCACCAATCATATTGATCAGTGGCAACTCATCTTCAAACTTATCAATAGAGCTAATAGAATTAAAGAAGGTAGTAATACTTCTAGGATTAACCTTCTGAGTTACTGTCTCAGGATTCATCAACAAGAAGTTAATACATCTACCGTCAATACCAACAGTCTCTGCCCACCGTGCCCATACATTAGAATCAAACTTTACTTCTGTAGAAATAAATCTAGTTCTCTGAGCATCATCAAGACTAGTAACTTGATAGTCACCATTGTCTGGATTAGTAGTCAGGATTACATGCCAGTTCTTTGGAAGACTCCAAGAAATATATTCTTGTCTGTCAATTAACTCCATAGTAGCTTGCATAAATCTGTGGTCAGCACGAGTATAATCATCAAGAACCAAGAAACCACCCTCAGACTTACCTTGAATCCATTCAGGTGCAGCATGAGACATTCTCTTGTCTACAACTTTGTAACCTTTCTTCATAGCAGCATCCATCTGAGCTTCATTAATCCAGGTAGTTTTACCATCTTTATTAGCTATCTTGAATTCTTTTACAGGAAAACCAACAAGGTCACCTAATTCTTCTATCTGAGATAGATTAATCTTTACAACATCCATACCCAGCTCTTTACCAAGCTGCATAATTGCAGAAGTTTTACCAAGGCCCGCATCACCTTCAATATTCACAGCAACAGGTACTTTACCTTCATTTTGAATGTGCTGATTGTTTTTCACCATGTGTTTTAAGAAGTCTTTCAACTCATCTACGTTCAATTGTGTACTCATTTTTTAATTTTTAAAGTTCTAATCTAATTTGTTTTCCTGGTAATTCATCATTAAAATCAGATCTCTCTGACAATACCCATAGGACTGGTTTCCTAGGTTTTATATCTGTCCATGCTTCACCATCTGTGAAGTAAATCAAGCTTGTAAACTGCTTTCTTTCATTAAAATATTCTAGAACAGGATCAAATGTTGTCCCGCCTCTACCTGCAACTTCTAGTTCAAACTTCCCATCATATGGTTTGATAGATTGTATTCTAGAATCACACTGTACAATTGTAACTTCAACACCTGCTTTATACAAGTGATGAATCTCATTCATAAATTCTTTTAATTCATCATCACAAACAGAACCTGATGTATCAATACCAACAAGCATGTTTTGTCTCATCTTTATCTTAAGGCCAGGATTATCAGAGTACCTTTTGTTCTCTTTTCTTCTTAGCTTTCTAGTAAAGATCTTTGTAGATATACCTGTAAAGCGCTTTATATATGCTTTCCAATTAAATTTAGGTGGTATAACTTCATCTAGTTTAAGTAGACCTGATATCTCTCCAGGTACAAACCCGCGCTTCTTTTCAGTCTGCTCTTTAGCATCAAGCAATACTCTTTGCAATTGCTTTTCAATCAACTTCTTTTCTGCATCAGGCATATTCTCAAACTCTTCCCACTCATGATCAGGTATCTCAACTTCTTTATCATTACCTTGACCTGGTCTATTTCCTTGACCATCACCGATCATAACTTTACATTCACCTTGTTCTAGAGCATCAAGAAGCTTATCCATATTCTCATCTCCAGAAGTACCTTGTTGTTTCTTATTCTCTTGAGCTTTCAAAAGCTGATCATAATAATATCTAGTACCCGCTTTTCTGTCTAGATTTAAATGCTCATAATCATCTATATCAATACCACCTTCAGGCAACCAAGCTGAATCTATATATTGATTAATCTCCATATCCATTGCAATGTTAGCCAACTTCTTGTCAGAGAACATATCAAATGTAGTAAGGTGATTAAAAGCAATATGTAATAACTCATGCTTTAGTAAACCTAATCTATGATCTTCAGATAGATCATTCCAGAACTTCTCACTTATCATCAATTGATAGTTGATACCATTCTTACAGACACCTGCTGTGCCTACTCTGTCATCCCATGACTTATGCAACATTAACAAAAAGAAACCATAATACGGTTCCTTTAACATCAAATCTTTTGATGTTTTACTTAGTGAATCTTGTTTATTCATTTTTCTAATTTTACTTGTATATCTACTTTTTTGTAGTTTTGAAGTTTTAAAAAATCTGTAAGAGCTTCTACGCTATACTCTACAGCTGCTTCCAATAAATTATGTGGCGCTTTAAGAGTAGTACTTAAAAGCCATAAACATTCTGCATTCCTTATTTCTTCCAACTCATACCAAAATTTTAATTTTGTTCTTAAAGTTAAAAAAGGTTTATAACAGTGTGTTTGCCATTCTGTATCAGAACGTCTTCCAAATTTATATAAAAGTAGTAGTGTACTAGTATCAGATAAATCTGATTGCTTTATAGCTTCAAATGCTACATGATGATTTTCTTCATCACTTGATCTTAACATTTTAATCAAGTTTTTTGCTTCTTCTAATGTAAACCTCATATTTTTCCTTTATAAAATCTTCCTAATATGTTTCCATTTAGGTACTCATCTCTTTCAAGAACTTCATATTTAAATTGATATTTAGTTTCTTGATAGGTTAGTTCTGATTTACTAAAACAAATCTTAAGTATGGTTCTATATATTAATCTACCATCTTTATAAGCTTGCTTTAATTCTGCATTGCTACTGAAATAATTTTTATAGTCAGGCTTGATAACTATATCATACTTCTTAGCTCTCTTGTCTGTCATAGCAGCCAACTTCTTCTTTCCAAACTTTTTCTTCCTTCTGCTAAAAAAGTTCTTCTTACCTATATAAGAATACATTTGTCCATCATTTGCTAAGTAGTTCATTACATAAACAAATCCTACAGCTTTTTCAGGAATCATATCATCTGTAAATGGTATCACTTTGCCATGAGCAATTTCAATATTCCATTCATACATGTCTTCTCTTACTCTATTTTTTAAATGCTTTTTCATATCAGCTTTTTCATTAAAGGTAACAATGTTCCCCTAACTTTTTCTATTCCATATTTTCTTACAGAGTCAGATAAATCTTTCTCCATATCAAGTATTATATAATCAAATCCATACATTTCTTGGTACTTCTTCATAGAATTAATACCAGGCTGATCATTATCAAACAATACAAATGTTTTAGTATAATTTGATGTAATCTTATCTAGTAAATTTCTAGGAACAATAGTATTCTCACTATCAGGGGCTATTGCTTCTATATTACCAATACCTAGTTGTCTAAATACCATAAGATCTTTTAGTGATGATGTAATAATTAAATACTTCTTATCATACTTAAGTTGATCTGTACCTTGCAGATAATCTTGTACTTTAATAAATTTCTTATCTACATTTTTAGGCATGTATATTTTATATAATTCTCCATCTTCTCTAAAATATCCATAAGTATATGTCTTATTAAACTTAATACTCTTAGTACTACCATCTATAAGTTCTTTCTCCATTGTAAAATGTTCTAATGGAGCTACATTATATTCTTTTAGTATAGAACTACTAATATTAAATTCAGACCAATACTGTGCATCAAAATTATTCCAATGTCTGATCTCATGGTCAGTTACTTTCCATCTATCATGCTTTTGTATTGTACTTACTTGTACTTTATTAGACTTTACATACTGTTGATAATCACTAATTATTCTACTGATAGCTTGATTTCTAGTAGCTAGATTAAACATCTGCTTTACTAGTTCAATACCATCACCTTGATTACTAGAAGAAAAGTCTTTGAATTTATAAGTACCGTCTTTGCAATATAAAAACATTGACGGTATCTCATCTTTATTAAAGATGGACTTCATCTTTACATCTTGTCCAGACAGCTTTTCAGCTAAATTTAGATAATACTCAAATATCCATTCACTATTTACATCATTAATACTTGAAATCAGGTTTTTTGTTGAGATCATATCAATAAATTTAAATAAAAAAGGGAGACTATAAGAATCTCCCTTTCTTATTAGTCTAGCATGTTTTAGTCGAGGTTAAAATCCTCGGCTGTAGCTGTACCATTTAGTGAAAGTTCATCACCAAATGACTCAACGTTTTTAGTTTCTAATTTTTTTAAGTGCTTGTCTTCTTCATAGATAATTACCTTACCTTCTTCAACACCACCAAAAGCATATTTACCATTAGAAGCTTTAGGGAGATGTAAATCATAGTTTACATAACCAGATTTACTCATATATTCTTTACCTGCAACACAGAACTCAAGAAATTTATCTTGATATGATGCAGTTTCATTAAACGCTTTTACAAAATCTTCAATAGTTTCATGTGCATTATCTTGCTCAAGAAACCAGTCATTAATACCAAGAGTATTAGATAAGTTTTGTAAGAATATCAAAATAGATCTATCTCTGTTGATCTTAACACCAGACTTAGTCTGACCATCTGCAAATGCATACTGACCAGCTTTTAGTCTACCTATTTGACCTTCATATCTACCTTGAGATTCATCATCTTTATTTCTAAAGAAGCCTTCAAAACCATCAATTGGCTTTGTTTCTACATCTAATATTATATGATACGCTTTATCAATAAACTTAAACTCTTCTAGCTTAATGTTATTAATTTTTAGCTCATGATTTCCTGGAGAAATTGTTTTAGGCAATCCAGCTTTGCCTGTTCCTAGATCAGTTGTACTTAATCCCATTTGTTTTTAATTTAATTTATTTTACAAAAATTTTGTCCCAGTTATTTTCAAGGACACCTTCATTCATTTCAGTCAGAACAATTTCTTGATCTCTTAAGTGTTTAGGTCTTGCGCCACAAGTTACATCATCAGTATTCTTGAATGATAAAATTGCTTTACTACCTTTTCTATACATATATCCTATTGCATCAGCATTAGCACAAATTAAAGATTTCATTTTACCAGTAAGGTCTATATTTGCAGCCATTACCATCTCACCATCATCATCAACTACTTTGTCTTTAATATGACCAGATAAAATAATTGTGGGCGCTAATGTATCAATAAAATCTAACACTTGAAAAAATGCTTGTCTTATATACAGATAACCAGCACCATTTGGTAAGGTAGTTACATTGTCACCTTGAAAATTTTTACCCATAGGAGTTGCTTTATAAAGCTTTACTGCCAAGGGCATTATCATAGTTTCTAATGCAGTTACAGTATCTACTGTTACATACTTATAAGGTTTATCTGCTTCTTTAATTGCTTTACCAGTATCTAATAAAGTTTTAAGATCAGGAATATCAACCTTTAATGCATCTACATAACCACTACCACTTTCTAAATCTAGTATTAGATTATTATCTAACATAGAGAAAGCAGTTGTTTTACCAGCTTTTGGTTTACTGTATATAATTAATCTTTTAGGATTAACCTGTACAGCTTTTACTTTTTTAGTTGGAAGTACTATACTCATATTTATTTGTTTTCTAATTTATCAGCAATTCTTGTTAGCTGTTTTGCAATTGTATCTAAATACTTCTCAATATTGTTATCATACCAAGGTGTATCTTCTTTCTTTTCAGCTTCTTTCTTTTCTTCAAAATCAGGAAAAATAGATAAAGTACTCTGTTCTTTAACTTCAGGTTCTTCTTGTATTTTTTCCCATTCATTATATGTTACCTCTCTACCATCAGGTAATATTGCAGTTAATTCTGAAACAGATATTACATAACTACTATAAGGATTACCTTGAGCATTAGTGCTTTCTTTAAGCTCATATTCTTCTTTATAAAAAGGATTATGTTTATGCTTAAATAAAGCTCTATTAGGATACATAGGTAGAACATTTACTAATGTCCTATTGTCATCATATACATTGTCATAGAACTCTATGTATATGTCTTCATTTTTCTCCAGTTCCCATTCAAAAAATTGAACTTGTCTACCATACTTTCCCTTTTTAAAGAAAGCGGTTTTAATAGTAAAAAATGGATCAGCAAGCTTTATCTTTTTGAACTTGCTTAGGTGTTCAGTTAAGAACTCTTTTTCTTTTTCTTTTCTTATGTTCATTTATTATTTAATTGATATTTTTACTGCTTGTGCTGGAACATCCATCTGCTCTATTCTCATAGTCTTTCTATCTAGTTTAAAGAAACTTATTTTAGTTGTCCCATTTCTAGATTTCAAAAAATGAAATACTAAAGTTTCTGGATCTTCAATCACAAATTTTTCAGGTCCGTATAATCTAATCCTTCTATTAGCAGGTTTATTAATGCCAATTAATACATCAGCATGTTGCAATAAAGCATCTGAACCATAAATATCAGAATCTAAAATATAGTTACCATAACTACCATCTTCAGCTCTTCTAGGATCTTCTACATTTCTATTAAGCTGACTTAATACTACAAATGCAATAGGATACTTTTTCTTTAATCTAGTTAAAGCTTCACCTAAATGACCCAACATATCAAACTTATCCTTCTCATACTTATCAACTGCAAATAATGCAGAATGGTCAATAGACACAAGCATATTAGGATAAACTCCATCTTCTTTATATCTCTCTTGTTCATATGCAATTGTAGCTTCAAATTCACTTATAGTGCATTGATCATATACTACATTTACAATATCTTTTGTTTGTGTACTATTGTAATATTGTACACACTTGTTCCAAATTTCTTTATCAACTAAATCTCCACCTTTACTCATAAGAGTGTTGTAGTCTGATCCTGTTTTTAAACTAAATTTTCTAATACCATTAGTTTCATCAACCATTTCCATCTGAAATTTTAGAACTCTAAATTTTTCATCTGGATTCTTCTCAATAATATCACTAATTAATTGTTCCATAAATAGTGTCTTACCAGTACCAGGTCTTGCTCCAATAACAGTAATTGTTTTCCATTCTAAGCCATCACAAAATGCATCATTAAACTTTGGCCAACCAGTAATTAAAGAAGGTAACTTCCCTTGCCTTCTTGCTTTCATTTTAGTTAAAGCTTTGGCTAGAGAATCCCTTTCACTCACTGGCTTCAGTGGTGACGCATTATTATAATTACTCATATTAAGGATTTAATACTTCTTTCTTTGCAACATTATATAGCGCATGCAAACAAGATATTACTAACTCTATTATTATAAATTGTGCTATAGACACATCTATAATAAACATGTTAATAATATTGAATGCTAGAACACTAGTCAATATTGCAATAAAAAATAAATTTATTTTTGTCATTAATCAACTTCATCTTTAAAATACACAGTCTCTTTATAACTTTCACTGTTCATCATTTCACAATAATTTGCTAAATCTGACTCCCAGGTTTTATCTACAGTTTGTTTCCTAACAAAGTACTGACTGGTACGCATATAATTAAAGTTTTGTAACTCATAATCTTGTACATACTTTTTAGTAGCTTTATAAATAGTCTCCCAACTATAGTCAAAGTTTTCAAAAAACCATCTGAATGCTCCTTCTAAATTCTTTACATTAGTTCTGGCATATTTACCACTCCCTAATTTTTTAGAAGGAAATATCTCATTATATGTTTTTATACATACAGCAAAATTTTCACCCATTAAATTCTTAGAAGCTTTCTTTTTGGTTTTTTTAAAGAATCCTCCGATTTCTTCCATAAAGATAAGACTTTTACTTGTCAAATGCAAATCATCTTTAAGCCAACCATCAGTCTGCAATCTTTTAACTTCTAAAGATTTATTTACAAATTTATTGGGTATAATTTTCTCTCTTATACAATGTAAAACATAAAAACTATTAGGTGTAAGATCATTTTTTATTAGTCTATCAAATATTTCTTTCATTTACCAAATTATTTGTTGTTTAGTATTATCATATAAAATTTTATTTACTTCTCTAAATACATTTTTAGAGTCCCATTTACCACCTTTATAAGCAGCAGACGCTGGATGCGGTACATTAAATTTATAATTGAATTTTTCATCAATTAAGTCTGACCACTCTTCAGCTTTTTTACCCATAAACACATATATTATACCTGTATTATTATCATTTAGATATGTTAATAAATGTGCTGTAAAGGTTTTCCAGATATCATAGTGGGATCCTATCTTACCTATCTGACAGGTCAATGCAGTATTCAGCATCAATATACCTTGATTACTCCATCTTTTTAGATCTAATGGGTCATACAATAAATCATTAGTTCTATACATTGGAAACTCTCTTTTTAATTCATCAAAGATATATCTTAATGAAGGCTGTGGTTTATCATTGTTACTACAACTAAATGCAATACCATCTGCAACACCAAGCTGTGGATAAGGATCTTGACCTACTATCACCACTCTAAGTTTATCAAATGGACACTCTTCAAATGCTTTAAATACATTCTTTAGAGGTGGGGTAAATCTCTTACCTTCTTTAGAATCTTTATGTAACTGTAAAATTGTATTTACAAACTCTGTACTAAATATATAATGTTTAAAAGCTGGTTGCCATCCGCTACCTTCAAGCTTGTCAAACATTTTTTGTTTAATTTCCGCTATATTAATATTTTCCATATATTTGTTTTATGCCTGTCAAAGTAAAAGAAATTAAAGATGACGTCATTATTGACATCAAAGTAAATAAAACTTTTTATTTAATGTCTAAAAGTTTATCAACATGGATTGCTTTACAATTAAAAATTGAATCCCCTGATGACCTTAAAAAGATCATGCAAACTGATTTTGATAAACTTTCAGATCCAGAAAAAGCTTTTTATACAACAGCTTTACTATTAGCTGAAATAGAATATCAAGCTAATGAGCAAGATAAACTAGAGGATAAAGAAATTCTTGTACCTGGTGATGAAGGTTATGAAGGACCTGATCCTAATGCAGATTAACATTATAGAATTCACCAAGCTCTATACACGCTTGTATAGCAAGACTTAACTCATCTTTGTCACATTCAGCAAATGATTTATAATTAGTATCAACTACCAATCCTGCTTGTTCTTTTACTAGTTTTTTCATGTCATCAAAGCTGTAGCCACTTTCTTTAGCTAATTCTCTGATACATTTGTGCACTTTAGATATCTGTGCACCACTACCTTTTTTATCTGATAGTGACATATATATATCAACTTCCTGACCTTCAGAAAGTTTTTCTAAAAATAATTGAAAAGCTAGCTTATCCATTTTTTTAGGATATACTAGCTTCCCATTCTCAACCTTTAATTTTGCTGAAAACATCTATTAGTTCTTTTAATAATTTTGAATCCCAGATCTCACAATCTGAGTCAGAAAAGAATACACCCCACTTATCATCTTCTATCTCATCACTTTCAGAACTAACTAGCACTATATCTTGAATTACTTCAAGTGTATAGTAATAATAGTCATAACCGTTCTGACTTTCTGAGTCAGTTATAATCTCTTTCTTAAATCCAAATTCAATTAATTCTTTTTCAGTCATTTTCTTCTAGTTTTTGTTTTTTGATCCAAAGACTCTTTGTCATAATCTTGGATTCATAATCCATTCTAGCTTGAATATACCTACTTTTTTCTAAATTAAACTCACCCATTTCCTTAATTCTTTCATTTCTGAAGAATTGTATTACTTGGGACGCTACAAATAAATTCTCTTTATCAGGAGAACTAAGTAGTTTTATTGCATTCTCTACACTTGTCTCATCCATATAACCAAGATACTCTAATAGTTTGAGTTCTGCTAGGAATACAAAAGGTTTATATGTACCTTTTTTTGCTCCCGCTGTATACATGTGCCAAAGCATATGTAAGTTCTTACACTCATCACAATCAGTGAGCTCAAAGTGTTCTCTACAAATTTTCTTACTTAAGTTTCTTAATCTTCTTTCCATAACAATAATAATTGTCTAGCTTGTTTACCAAAATCAGCATCATTAGGATACTTATTGTGTAGCTCTAGTACTTTCTCACCAAACTCACAGAGAACAAACTTGTTCTCTTGTGGATTAATCTGGTTATTCTTACTGTATACACTCTTTACCTGTCTGTGTTTATTTAAATCTTCACTCATAAGCCTAACATAAAAATTGCTTCTACTAAACGTAAAATCATTAATGCATAAAAAACCCATGCAAATATTCCATAGAGTTTAATTCTTCTCCAATTCCAGTGGAGCTCATGTTTAATTCTTCTTTTCATAACTTATTCTTTTATTTCTTTTTCTGCTAACAGAGAGCCAAGTAATTGATTCTCTTCTTCTAATCTAAATATATATTCTTCTAACTCTTTTACTTTTGCATCTTGGTCTAAAGGTATTGCTACTAATCTACCACCATAACTACTATGATATATAATAATCTTATGGTCATCTATTATAAACGTACTTACTTTTGCTTCATGGTAATTTGATTCATCTATGTACCTTTCTACCTTGAGAGGTTTTGCATTTGACCAATCTTTTTCATGCTGCTCTAATCTTCCTTTCTCTCCACACCCTACTAATAAGAGTGCTACTAATAATAATTTATTCATCTTAACATATTTTAATTCCTCTAAAAAAAGCTACCTGAATTAACAGGTAGCTTTCAGTAATTTAATTACTTTTCTTCTAAGAAAGCAATTTTAGCAGTAGTACCATTTAGCTTATTATATACTAATTGAGCTTTGGAAGCATCAATTGCTTGCTTATAAGCTGCTAGTGACATAGCTGCATTTGCTAAATCATCAGTTGCTTTATACTTTTTGTACTCTGAATCTCCTATTTCTAGGCATAAAGATCTCATGTCTGTAACAGTTTTAGATTGTTTAACTGATGTTAAATTGGCTTTTCTTGCAGCT
>Ga0213858_10000192_pt1 | contig 29690 bp, 29 predicted proteins | sample PICome_FD_160122 | JGI IMG/M metagenome (GOLD analysis project Ga0213858, IMG submission 160122) | Coastal seawater microbial communities near Pivers Island, North Carolina, United States - PICO245 | ecosystem: Environmental > Aquatic > Marine > Coastal | place: USA: North Carolina | collected... | reverse complement strand
CGAGTCAATACTAGAAGGATCGACGTAAAGGATATCACCTTTACTATTCTTGAGGAAATTATCTAAGCGACTAAGACCCATTTTATTCCACTAGATGCTTTTGCTATGATTTATTTATTCATTCTCTTTTGCATCTAAAATATATTCTACAGTGTTAGCAACATCATTCATTGCATCCCTAAGGAATGGTCTTTGACCAGAATGCTGTTCGTCTGGATGGTTTTTATTATGCCTCTCAGTGCATAATGTCCATCTCCACTGAGACATACACTCAGAGTACCAGAGATTTATTTTCATGCGTTGGGTTGCTCCAATCGTGAGTAAAATTGCGTATATATTCAATCTTATCCAAGTTATCTTGACTATCGAGAACAAACTCTTCGTTAGCAAAGTGGAGTTTAACTCTAAACGCTAAAGCCAATTCCATAATATGATCTCTCCTCTCCTTATCATCAGGTAGAGAGAATATACTGAACATCAGTATATGATCAACATTACCTTGTTTGATCAAATATTCCAAATACACATGATTTCTTCCCTCATTATCTCCTGTCTGGTGAGGGAACGTATATCCCATTCTATTGCAGTATTCTTTTACTGTCAATGTCTGGAAGTATAAATCTATGTATTGAGTTTTAAATCCCTCATATTCTGCATACATGACCACATTCTCATGATCAAGAATTGGAACCCTTCTTGACTGAATATCTGTATCACCAAGGATTCTAAAATATGCTCCTGGCCATTTCCTATGAGGTTGTCCATCCCTCAACAGGACTCTAACATCAATACTTATCCTAGTCTTACCAGTTCTGTTAGGAACTGCACCATGAATATTCTCCTGAGTGAACAGCAAAAACTGGTTCTGAGTTATATTAACAGGTTTACAATGATTTAAACAAAAGTGTTGGAATCTCTGATAACTCCAGTTCTCTTTGAGACAACCATTAGTAATCCATCTACTCTTCTCTAAATCAAGTATCTGTAGAGAATTAGATTCATACGCATCAGTAAAAGGTAACCATATTGTTCTCAACCCCAAACCATTACCAACCCATTTACCCTGGTGGAATGGAAGAACTGTACCAACCTTATCTTGATCTGGAACAGTTATTCTAATATTACCAAACCTCTGCACCAAAACATCAGTTGGTAATAGTGGAAGGACTTTCTCTGCAATTAATTCATCAAACCTTTGATAAAAATCAGTGTCTGCAATGTCCTTGCCAATTTTTTTGACAAGATCACCAACATGCTTGTATGGAACTACTTCATGAAGATGTTCTAAATCAACTACATCTGGATAATAATTATGAATAGAATCTAATATAATATCACGGAAGCGATATTTATCAGAATCATAGTTGTATACTTCTGCGTCAAACATAAAAGCCCCCGATCCGACTTGAACGGACGACCTGCTGTTTACAAGACAGCTGCTCTACCACTGAGCTACAAGGGCGTCTATTGTGGTCCCATTGGTGGGTCCACGAGGTAAATGTTACCAGATATTGTTGATCCTTCATTACCAGACATTACAAAGTGCTCTACCCAGGAAGGGAATATAATCATTCCACCAGAGGGAATTTCTGGAATGAAGTCCATTGGAATAGTCTGGGCATACATTCCCCATTGATTCATGTACTCCTTCCTAGCAGGATTCATGAACACGGTTTTGGAACATTCAACGGTATCATATATGATAAAACTCCACTGGGCACCAGAATGAATATGAGGATCTTGCCAATCCTCTTTGTTATATTCATTCCTCCATACTTGCCCAATAGCAAATGATTTATCAGAGAATCTACCAATACATTCTGAGATTATAGATCCCAAGTATTCGTAGGATTCATCAGTCAAAGAATCTCCCGAGAGACTTGACATCACTCCACTCAAAAAGGATGGAGAAAAATTAGGATTGTCATTGAAGTCAATCTTATCTAGATCAACTTGTTCAACAAAGAATGGTACAGAGAACATTGAATGTGGTTCTCTAGAATAATCAAGATTCATCTAATTCAGCAAGTATCTCAGGGTTTTCTACTTCTAACTCAAAAAAACATGGATGGCATTCTTCCATTATCAGATATCCAGAAGACCTGAATAGGTGTTCAGGATTATAACGAAGTTGATGTGTGTTAGCAGCAATTTTACAAGAATAATTTTGTTCTTCTTCCTCTGTCAACTCGTCCCAGGTAAAAGGAATGCCATTTATGAAGTACATTTTGACCACTCTTTCTGGTACTCCCAATTCCATCGAATCATACCAGCAGTATGCTTTAGTAAGCTTAAGGCTCATACTCATACTGTTACCGTTTCCTAATATTTAGTTTTTGAGGGAAGGCGCTCTTTCTACGTAGAGTCTTTGGGTACTCCTTCCCAATAGGAGTGGGGGGACTTGAACCCCCACGGGATTAACTCCCAACAGATTTTAAGTCTGGTGCGTCTACCGATTCCGCCACACTCCCTTGATCCCACGTAGGTGGATGGAAGGCACAATACTCATTGAAGGTGATCTTCATCTCCTTCCAGGAGAGATTGCAATTCTCTGCTGCTTTTGGAACATTCCACTTAGCAGTGAAGAGTTTTTCCATTGACTCACGAGTTTCTGGACGCATAGACCTTTTAAATGCGCCAGGTATTCCAACCTGGCAGGTTACGTCAGGCTAGCACTGACGGGCATCGAGAAGGATCCCACTTCTCACTCACATGGGTTGGTTTTCCGATTCTTTTTTCTCTCGGAGACGTGAGTACGGACGTTTGCCAAGTCCGTTAAGCGGAGTATCGGAATCGAACCGACGACATCTAACTTGGAAGGATAGCGTTCTACCGCTGAACTAACTCCGCAGGTGTAATCTGTAAGAGATCTAGACTGAGACTTGGGCGACCCCTCAACTGATTACCTTTATATTATAATGTACGGTCTCTTAAAAGTCAACTACCAAGGACCACCATAACCAGGATCTTCGACGACCACCAAAGACGCTTTTACTTCGGTTAATTTCTGTTGTGTGGTTACTTGCTGCCTCTCCAATCCCCACAGTTCAAATTGTGCTTCCATCTTTAATTCTTGGTTCTCAGTTGCAACAAGGCATTGATTAGTGACTGTAGATATACCAGCATTATATTGTGATATCAAAGATGTCACATCCACATTGACATCAAACACGACCCCAATATCAGATCCACCATTTTGAAAAAATCTGGTGCTTCTACCAATACCAATATTACTATTGGTTACTGTATAAAATCCCTCACCATCAAATACAGTTGCATCATCACTATAGTCTCCACCAGATATCTTTGGATAATCATATCCCTTTATCACATCATTTTTTATAGTTCCATAAGCAACAACTGCTGTTGACCCAATTCCAGCAATACCCAGAGATTCACCAAGAGCAGTCGTTACTCCAGTAACCATGGATCCATACTTGCTGGTTACATTTGATGTACTAGATCCATACAAAGACGTTGATAATCCAGTGTTGCCACCTAGGGTAACAATACTTTGCTTTACTACATTTGCAGCATCAATAGTATTCTTTGCCAACTGCTGAGATTCAACGGAAGGTGGTGTGAATTTATCAAGATTTTTTTGTGTTTTGGCACGCTTAACTGGGATCTTAGTAAGAACTCCTTCCAGTTGATCCCTCTCCTTCCTAAGTTCTTCAGTTGTAGTTGCCATAAATCTTTATAACCTTTCTTTTATTTATTGTGAAAGTTGCTCTTTTAATGACAGGATACATGAGGAATTGGGAGAAGCATCTTCCAAACATCAAGTCAAATATCATTGATAAGTATTCTGCAGATGTTTACATCACCTCATACAACTATTCAGAACTGTATATGGGTTCTGGTGTTGTTGATGTAGATACTGATAGTCTGATCAGAGAGTATCAACCAAAAAACTACTTGTTCAGAGATAAAGAGACTCTACCAGAATTTCAATTCAAATCAAATGGTCTGGAAATGAATGGTAGAGAGTGGTCATATAGAATATTAAAACAGTGGTACTGTATATACCTGGGTCTATCTTTATTTGACCCAGAAGATTATGATGTTGTAGTTAAATGCAGAAGTGACTTCTCAACAAAGAACTTCAATATCAAAGATGGAGATATAGTCATACCAGCATGGAAGGTTCACCCTGGTCCATGTGAACCAGAAGATTCATATGTTGACTACTTTGCCCATGGTAAAGGTTACTGGATGAAGCAATACTTTAAATTGTATGAGAAAATAAAAGAGATGCATGATAATGACTGGGGTGATGTCTCACTGGGAGAGACCCTAATTAAATCATACATCGATAGGTATATTGGTAAAGACCATATCAAGTTTGACTATGATATGGATTGGATGCTCAGGAATGAGATGTGGGCATCAGATTACAGAAGACTGTTCGAGATTGGAGATCCAGACAAACTACTCAAAGTTCCAGCCACTGAGAAGGATGCGTTGATCCTTGGTGGTAATCTGGGTTCTCAGGTTTGAGTGTAACCCTAACATCACCAGGAATGACAATACGTTCACCCTTACGATCAGCAAACTGTTGGGTGAAGTGCCCAATCTTACTTGGAAAGATCACAACCGTACCTTCCGTGGGAGTAATGGTGTAGACATTGCAGTTGTACTTATTATATCCACCGATCAAATTCCGTTGAATCGCTGTAGTGAAGAGATCACCAACACACTCATTCGGATTCTTCTCTTGTGCAACACAGAATTTATCTGAAGTTGAGTCAGTATTCAAATAATACACAAAACTCAAATCAGAAGCATTGTGATTATGGGGTTTGACTGATGGAGTCTCATTATCTTTGTGGTATCCAACCCACGACTTGATGATGTGATAATCCAACTTTGAATGATCAACGATCATACAGTCAAAGTAATTATCAATATGTGTTCTTAGTTCTTTGAAGAATGGTTTGCAGCATTCTTTTTGATGAGCAAAAATCCTACCAGAATATTCTGGACTCTCGTTCTCATACCCATTGAACCAATAGTCACGGAGTTCATCAAGATGCTCTTTGATAATGTCGTGACACTCCACCTCCCCCTGATAAACCATCAGAGGGAATGCTTCATGTACCTTGTAGGTCATTTGCCGTTGATGTTATATTCCCTATTATCGCCTGGATAGTCCAGTGGTGTCAACCCCTGATACTCTGGAATATTCTTGGTAACGTCCTTACGAACACCATACACAACAAAATCACAATTGATTGCTGTGCCCGCATTGTTTTTAATAGAGACTCTAGATCCCCATTCAATCTTCTCAACAAACAGCTCTTGCCAGTGACCATTAGGAGTCAGTGTAATACCCAAAGTCTCCATGTCAACAAGATCCTTCCAGTATTCTGGAAGTTGAATGTAATTCTCGTTTACAAGTTTGCCTCTAAAATACACCTCTGCATCTGGTCCTTCAAGACAAATATATCTCAGTCTATGACCTTCTTTAGTTGGGTGAGAGATATCAAACGACTTCTTTGCATCCCAAATGGGTGCTTTTACAGACAAAATACCACCTGCCCATTTCAAATCAGTGCATTCAATAAAATTATGCGTCCTCAGAGGACATGCATCTGCTGGATAGTCATTGTCACCAGTCCATGGATAGATAGGAAATCTCCAATCACTAGTGGGAGCACCACTCCAGGTGCCATCACAAGAAGGACTACCGTTTGTTTCTGTTACAAATTCAGACATAATTACCTCTTCGTATCATAATGATATCCAGATACTGAATACTCATCATTATTGCCTGGATAGTCCGCAGGAGTTGAACCTTCATATTCTGGAATGAGTCTCTCCCCATCCATACGTTCACCAAAAACAAGATAATGACAATTAATTGGTCTTGTAGAATGAAGTAATACTTTATTATCTTCAATAGCATGAATCATAATATTGTTATTACTACCCACAGGAGTTATTGACACAGTGATAGATTCTGGATCAACTAACTCTCTCCAATAATCTGGAAGATCAATAATATTATGATTCTTCAGTTTACCTCTTATGTATACATCATTTGTTGGTCCTTCAGGACAGGTATGACGTAATCTCCAACCTTCCTTCGTTGGGTGAGGAATATCAAAATTCTTCTTTGCCGACAGAATATGTACTCCACAGCGAGACATAACCTCACCTTGAGCAACGATATTCATACCAGCATTGATGTTGGAATTGCAATCTATAATACCCAAGAATGCAGATGGTCCTTGAACTGCAAGTGAGTATGGATTGTTGATACCAGTACACATAGCACCAGGAATCAATGGAGGTACTGTAATATCTGGATTAATCGCAGGTCCGATGTTTACATTACCAAGCAAAAATGGTGGTATTTGACCAAAAATTGCTGGAGACTCAATATATGCACCACCTCTAATCTGAAGAGGTCCTTTACCAAGAGGAACACTAGGATCACCCTGCCCAACATATAGTGTCTTTTTAACTTCTAAATCAGGTACTTTCATTATAAAAATCCTCCTCCTCGTTGTTGAGATTCAAATGCAGATGTTCCTTTGGATGGTTTAATAGTAGTTCCAGAATCGGCACAATCAATCAATCCACCGTAAAAATTAAGAGCAGCGTTACCAACTAACTCACAGGTTCCCGAAGACAGAAATTTTGCCATGGCATCACCATTAACCTCAATATTTTTAGATTTAATGGTAATCTTTTCGTTAGACTCAATGTTGATATGTCCGCTGGAATTAGTAGGACCAGTCGCTTTTATATCAACATTTCTAGCATCTAATCTAATTCTACCCTTTGGTGCCTTGAATATTATATCACCTCTTGCCGCAGTTACAACCATAGCGGTGTCATCAATAGGATCTTCACCGCAGTGAATTTGATAAACACCAGGGCATCTATTAATAGTTCCTCCAGCCATCGTACCAGAGGACATGAACATCATATAATGCTCAGATGATTGTCCTGGAGGACCATTACGAACTAACACTCCAGCATAAGTATTGTTGGCATTTATATGCCCAAACTTAATATGACCGAAGTCGTTACCTAATTCTATTGGGTTATGAATTTTTGGTGACATTTTATATTATACCTTTAGTATCCATATCCGCCGCCACCAGACGGTGGTGATGGTGGTGGAGGAGTTGGGGGTGATGGGGGTGGCGGAGACGGTGGAGACGGCGATGGAGCTGGAGCACTCGGTGGTGCGGATGGTGGTGGCGGAGGAGGAGGTGGAGTTCCAGTATTTGCATTAGGAAGAACAGTTCCTGCTCCAGTTGTTGCCATGGTTCCACCACTAGATGGAGTAGGAGTAGGAGTTGCTGTAGATGGTTGAGTAGAAATAGGTGAAGTTGCAGTTGCGGGTCTTACTACTTGTAACAGATTACCATTCACCCACTGGAATCTATTATCATAGTTATCCAAACTCTTAGCAACACTATCCCACACCAATGGATGTGGTCTTTGTGTATGCTCAGCACCAACCATCTTCACACCTCTATGTTGATGTGTTGGACCATAGTATGGTTGTCCGTTAATGTAACCTGCAAATTCCTCGTTGGAAACAATACCAACACAATTAACTACAGACACAATTCCACCAAGAATAGGATCATCTGGAATCTCACCATCGGTATCGTCACCAATTCTATCAACACAGAATACTGGTCTTAATATAGCATTATATCCTGTTTCAGACTCAACGTAAATTAACGGTCTCTCTATAAAACCCTTTCCTGCTTTGACAATTCTTATTGACTGCAATACACCAAAAGGTCCAAATGTAGGGACAACTTCTGTTCCATTACTTGGTTCAATAACAACTCTGTCACCGTCACTGTAATTTATACCATGATTCTCAATGTTGATATCACACAAATACAACATTGCAGGATAACTTCCAATATCTAGTGTTGGGAATGCATCAAACTCAGTTGCACCATTTGGTCCAGTTCCAGGAAGAACTGTTGTTCTTCTAAGTCTTGCAAGTCTTTCTTCCTGAGTCTCTCCAGTGGGAAGTCTGCTTCCAGGGTCTACAATATCACGACCACCTGAACCTGGAGTTTCTCTACCACCTGGTCCAATAATCGGCACTCCACCCTCAATAATAGTTCTATCACCAGGAGCAATTACAGTATCTCCATCTCTTATATCAAGATCTTCAAGAGAACTCCTTTCTGGTGGGAATTTTTCCCACCTACCATCTTCTCTTTTAACTACAGTATAATCTGCTGGTGCCCAAACTCTACCATCACCACCAAGATCACCATTGGGTCTGGATAAATATCCACCACCCTCATCCTGAACAATAACCTGTACAACTTTAAGTGTAGGATCTCCAGTTGAAGGATCTATACCACCATCAGGTGCTGTTACAACTTTGGCGCGGACTCCACCACCTTTACCACAATTATCTTTAATTTGAATACTTGGTGCTTTTTTATATCCTAGACCACCAGCAATTAAATCAATACCTAAAAGTGATCCAGCAGCACTAACAATTGCATTTCCCTTAGCACCAGATCCACCACCACCCCAGAAGGTCACTTGAGGTGGTCCACAAAACACAGGACCAACATTACATCCACCTGCGGACTGAGCAGCATCAGCAATCAATCCATCAAAATCAATAGATGCAAGATTTTCAATATCTACCAGTTTTGATGCTGCACCAGCAACACCTTTTGCTTTATTAATAATACTATCTAAATCTAAAGTCATTGGTGGAGATCCACCATCAAAGATATTCCACTCTTTAGTTTCTGGGCACTCTTGCTTCTCTTCACAAGCAAAGAATCCAGCAATTTGACCAAGAATACCAAGAATAGATCCAGCGATACTAAATGCTCCGCCAAGTAAAGAGGATATATTATTGATGATTGAATTGATGGCTCCAGTAAGAGCACCAAGAGTGTTACCTAAGAGACTACCAACAAAATTTTGAACAGCACATGCAGGAACATTAATATAGCGATCAAGCATCTGAGACAAGAAGTTGCCAACCATTGCCTTAAGGTTGCCAATCATTTTATTGAACAGGCAAGTAATCAATTCAATAAGTGCGTCCTTAGCACCTTTTGCTTTATCTCTATCTGGAGGATTGACAAGTTCAATTAATTTTTTAGTTTGTTCGTTAATCTGCTCCTCAACAAACTTTCTAATATCTTTGAATAAGTTTTTTAATCCAAGAGATATGAATTCGGATGCTTCGGCGGACTTTTCTTGAATCCACTGCTGCTTATCAGCGATCCACGACTGAGCAGCAGTCTCCCACGTATTTAATTGATCGGTTGCCCTCTCAATCTTTGCGATGAGTTCCTTCATGTAAATTCCAATGGAACTCATTTCATTTTTATCACACTCTGTAGGAGAAGACAGAGGAACAGAAGGTTCCTTCATCATTGTCTTATCACTAAGAGACATGATATTTGGAAGGGTCATTCCCTCCAAAGGTTTGCCTGCTAAAGCAGGAACGGAGTAACCAGCAACCGTGTCCCAATCCTTATATCCACTATAAGGAAGAAATCCGTTATTATCTGGTTGTTTTTTAGGTAAAAGAAGTTGATCATTATTTGGTACAGTGTAAAGATACACTGGACCTTCTTTTTTTGCAGGGTCTTCCCAATAACCAACAATCTTGGATCCCTGAGTGATCCCTGGTGTTAGTCCTGTTCTTTTATGACCAGACCCTGCACTTGAAGAACCAATTACAACCCAAGGTAGTTGATCATCAGTCTGTACGTTTTTATCTGGAGAGTGGACACCTTCTATTCTAACTTTAACCCTATATCCCCAGTTCTTAACTTGGTCACGAGATCCAACGAGTTCGTCATCCCTCGCCCAAACTTCTCTGGGTGCAACAATTCCTGTCCAAAACATGGAGGAATTGCCTTCATCATAAAATGGGTGTGTTAGATAAGTTGCCATCTATATAATCAGTTATCGTGAATCTTACATTCAAGTGCGGATGGATTTTGATCACAATAAAGTTCCAAAGGACTTGGATCATGGTGATCCCCTGCCTCAATCTCTTCTTTGTGATTCTCAACCCAATCTTCGAGGTCGTGTAATTCTTCCTCGACATGACGACGCTGCTGTGGAGAAGTCAGAGGATCCTCAAGGATCTTCTTATCCTTCTCAATGTGTGCTTCGATGTTTTCCATGATGGTTTATCGAGTTATTGATTATTTATTAGTATAATTCCAGATAATCATCTGGATTGAAGTTAGGATCATCATACCCAGCATCTAGATCAACATCGACTTCTTTACCAACAGATGTCCTATCTATGACGTTTCCGCCAGTGTCGGTAGTTCCACTTGGTTCCCAAGTGCCACTATTCCATCTATTTACGAGGTCTTTCTCCTCTGCCGATAATCGTTTTGCAATCTCTTCATCAGTATTACCAAATTCAGAGAATGGATTAGTATCCTTAGAACCAAATATACCCCTTGGACTCTCTTGACCCGCTAAAGCAGGTTTTGCAGCAGTCGCAGTACTTCTATTTGGTTGCCTACCATACGAATCCCTAACTAATCTCATTTTAGTTACGGTATGCTTCTGCGTCAAGTGTGTGCAAATATCAGCGACAATATAAAGTCCACTTAACTCTTTATCAAAATCATCTCCTTTGTCCATTTTAGCATCTTTTTGAGGAAAATCGGCATGAACAATAGAACCTGCTCTTAGTGTATAGTCTCCTGGAACTGCAATAGTAATATCTAAACTGAATAACTTATTGTAGGTCATAGCACTTTGCAGTATGACTTCATCCAACTTCAGATTTGGTTCTGTTGCCTGATCTACCTGCTCCTCTACAGATCCTGTAGGAAGATTTCCAACGTCGTCTTTCTTCTTAAATGTTTTTGATACTGTGCTTTGGAACAGTTCAAGAAAATCTTTTGCAAGTTCTGGTACATCTATTCCACCATGTACCTTCTGCTCATCTGTTGTTATCTCTTGTGCTTTGGTATTATATACATGAGAATATGTGTTGGAAGTCTGCAATGATGACCCGTATGCACCAGAATGTAAATTTTTAGACACACTTATACTTTGATCTGCATCATACCTAATAATTTTTGCCTCATATCCTACAGGAAGTTCTGTACTATTGTTATAGATATACGCTCTGGCACCCTCAGAATCATCAAATAAGTTATCGATTGATCTAAAATTAAATCCATCATAAGTTTCAAAGAAGAGATATCCTGCACTACTTTTAGATTTTGCAGACACTCCCCTAGTAGCAATCTCTCCTATCAATCTAAATGGTTTTTTACCCCTACCTTCAACATTAAATTTATTGGCGGTAGTGTCAAGAATAATATTCTTTTTAGTCTTCAATGCATCAGTAAGAATAGCATTTGCTGTTGCACTAATTTCTCCATCAAATCTACGATAAACTTCACATGCTGCAAGATCATTAGCAACTGCTTCTAATGAGAACAAATCAATAATATATGTCATCCCACTTTCAGATGATGTGATATTCCTTACCTTCTCCACATATAATGCATTATCACCCTCGTACTTCAACTTATTACCATAAGCATCTTCTATTGTAAGATGCACCTTCTCTGAACCAGATAATTTTAAATATTGAATTGCAGATACCGCCTTATCTCCACCACCAACTTCATGTCCAGAATCTGCAACAAGAATAGAGAATCTTACTGTTGGTTCCAGTATACTCTCATAATAATCACACTCAACAACACCAGCAGAAATATCTTTGCTGCCACTTACTTTATTAGAAAATATCTCAAGTTTTGAGATATTACCAGAATTAGTTGCTAGGTTTGATGTTGGCATGGTAATTATTAATTACTTAAGTATTTAATCAAGCAGTTGCAGATATAACTTGATTGTCCTTAGGAACAGATCTATGTCCTATAGTCCTACCTCTAGAATTCTTAATGGGAACTCTCACATACTCAGTCTTCTCAATTACTGCAACAGTTGATCCTGCCTCCTCATAAGAAGTCTGCTGTGAAACCTGAGAAGCATTATTTGTTGGTGTATTTGTAGCAATTTGTGCTTCAGTATTGGCACCATGAGTATTGATCCACTTACCAGGATCAACATAACTACTAAACTGTCCATTTGCTGCAGGAGCAGAAGTAGATATCTCCCAGTGAAGGTGAGGTGGATAAGAGTCCAAAGAACCAAATCCAGAACCACCTACATTAGCAAGTAATGCACCTGCTTTAAATTTTGTACCTGGACTCAATGCAGGAGGTCTATCCAGGTGACCAAAGAAGTGATATGCGCCATGTGGATCATCCTTCCATACGACCCAATATCCATATCCACCATCTGCAGCACCACCAAGTTGAGTGTTAGAATGAGTTACCTCACCATCTAGATAAGCATACATTGGTGTTCCAGGATCAGCACCAACATCATATCCTCTGTGATCAGAGTTAGTGCTTGCTCTGTATCCTTTACCAGATGTAATTACAATACCACCTCTGGATGCCTGATCTTGAATATCTGACTGAGCAAAAGGACTGTATGATATATCAAGTCTGGCACCTGCCTGACCATCATACTTAACGGATCCAGATTGACCTGTAAGACCAACCAACTTATCAGATCCACCCAATGTTCTACCAGCAGAAGGCAGTCTAGCTCCAGGAATCATTGAACTAGAACCACCAGTAGTTCTGGTAGCAACATTACCACTATTGTTATTGTTACTTGAAGGTTGTCCTGCTTTTTTACCTTCAATTCCTCTAATTACATTTAACGCCTGTGTGGTATCTTTAGTGACCTCTTGTAAAAATTGAGTCTCAATGACTCTGGTCAAATCTCTAACTCTACTTCGTTGTTGTGATGGTGTCTCAAGAATATAACCACCACCAACTAACTTTTGCAGAATAGTTCTAAGTAAGTTTACTGGAGCAGGAATGGCAGCATCAAAGAAAGATACTAAAGACCCAATTATGTCTTTAAGTGCTTTTGAATCTGGTTTTTTACCTGCAATAAGATCAGCACCAAGTGCCATGATCTTACTTATTATACTTGAATTAGATGCTCTTAATTTCTTAATACCATCTTGAATCTTTTTAAATGGACTAACGTTCTCAGCAACATTACCCATAAAAGAGAACATTCTATTAAAAATACTTCCCCTTTTACCCGATGACTTACTTGCAGCTTGTTTACCAACCTTCATGTGGTTATCAGATGTTGGCATTACTCTTTTTATTCGGGCATTCATTGCCTTCTTTTTGCGTTCTTCTTCATAATCTACGCCAACTTCACCACCCTTCTCCTTCGCCTCAAGACCAGCCTCCTCAACAGCACCAGCATCTTCTTTGCCAGCAATAACATTATACAGACTGACACCAATCTGATCACCAATAACACCACCAATTAATCCACCAATAGTTGATCCAGCACCACCAAGAAGTAAATTACCAACAAAAGGAACAACAGATCCAACAATACCACCGATAGCACCACCAAGGAATGTTCCTAATGCTTGTCCAACACCAGCACCAACAGCACCTGCTGCTGCTTTACCTAAGGGTTCTTGAAGGATAAATGCTCTTACACCAAAGTCAATCAGCGGACCAACAATTGGAATCTTGCCAGCGATCTTTCCTACGCCTGTTTTAGCGAACTTAGCACCAAGACCAGTAGCAGCGTTCCTAGCTATCTTAGCAGTTGACTTTTGAGCAACATTCTTAGTAAGTCTGTTTAAATTTTTTCTGCCAAATCTATCAGCAAACCTTCTATCACCAAATCTACGACGGTATCTCTGCTGAGCAGATGTACTGGTTCTTCTACCTTTTAAATCACGTCCTGGTTTTCCACCTAATTTTGATTTACCAAGTCCAGCATCATTAGCGGTAGTTGCTCCAATCATGACGGCAATCAATGCCAGATTCATGAATTTGGTAAAATGACCTTGGAATTGTTTAAACTTCTCAAGTCCTTCGTCACCAAATAAATTTTTAGTTACTTCTTCTACCTTTTCTTTTACTTTATATCCAAATGTAATTGCTGTCACCAATTTATCAGCAAGTCCACTGACAACATCACCTATGAAGGTAGCAACAGGAGAAATAAATTTAATAAACTCTGCAATTTTAGGTGCAAGATCGACAAGGAGCACCAATAATCTACCTATAATTATAGTTCCCAAAAAGTTTTTAACAGTATCTAAAAACCCCATTTTAGGGATCTTCAGTCCTTTGGGCATTTTTATACCAAATTTTTTCTTCTCTCTCTTCTTCTCACTCTCCGCACGAGCATCCTTCTGGTTCGTTCTCGCCTCGAACCTCATCGTGTCCTTATTGAGTTTTAAGGTTTTACCAATAATCTTCTCAATCTTCTTTGTTGTTGCTCTAATGGCAGCAACGTCTTCTTCCAGTGATGGTTTTGTGTCTCCCTCATCATCTGGAGTAGGTTGTTTTACAAGTGCCCCTCCAGCAGGTTTCTTGTAAGGAACAAGAGTTGCTGTTGGTCTTGTTGTTGCAAGTGCTCCACCGCGACTTGAAGGTAAAAATCTATTGGTATTAACTGCCATTTTATTCTACCTCAGTGATTCCGTAGATAGCAAGCATCTGCATTCTCAAATCAGTCTGATAAAATGCATCAAAACTTGTGGGTACATCTCTATAACCACCAGATCCACCACCAGATCCACCGCTAGGAGGAGGAGAACCTGTTTTTGCTGTCATCACATTCACCTTAGGTTGTGGTGGTTCTGGCACAGGAGGTAAATTACCCTTACCCAACATTGCAGGAGCAGGTTTAGCGGTTGCTGCTGGTGCCGTTTGTGCAGTCTGTGGCATGGCACCTGTGATGACTGCTGCTGCCGCTGCTGGCGCAACCTTATTCTTAGCGGAAGGTGCTTCCATTCCACCCTCTTCCTCCTTCTTCTTCGCCTCCATTCTCTTCTTCGCTGCAGAACGACCCATGGGTCTGGGTTTTGCCTTTGGTTTCTTCTCCTTCTTATCTTGAGTTTCACCTTTAGATGCAAAAGGATTCTTCCTTCTTCTGTTTCTATCCATCTTAGGATAGGATTTCTTTGCAGCTTGAAGATCCATGACTTGGAATTCATCCAGTCCTTCGGAATTTAGTTTCTCTATTCCATAAAGATAATTTGCTACGTTTTGAATTCTTGGATTATCGATTCCTGCAGGTCCTAAATCGTCAGGAGTAATATATGCATCCCTCAAGGTTTGCATCACTTTTTCCATATCAATGTCCTTAGCACCAACTACACCACCACCTTGAGCAAATTGAAGATCACCAAATTTAGTGAATTGTGGTTGATTAGTTCCTCCACCCATCTTGTTAAGATTAAGAAGGAATGGTGCTCCGACCTTATCAACTGCTGGTTTAGACATTACAATCTCACCAGGTTGAGCAACAATCATCTGAGTGTCTTTTCCTGCACCCTTGACTCTCTTGCCAGTGGATTGTGATACCTTACCACCAGATGGCATGGTTCTCTTATTACGCTGAACATTACCACCTTTAGCATATCTTGGAACTTGACCACCTCCCTTGAATCCCAACATGTCTCCACTAATAGGAGCACCAGTCATCCCACCAAATTCATTAATCTCATCCATCTGAGACTTATCGGGTTTCTCTGGATCTTTTACGACCGCAGTTCCATCCTGATTAGCAGCAACTGCAGTGAGTCCAAGAGCACCGACACCAACAGCAGCTGCTGCAAGAGGATGTGCTTTAGCAAATTTAAGAAGACCAGGGATCGCCTTCTTTGCCATAAACATAGACAGTTTTACCACACCTGCAAGCACAGTTCTAATCAATCCACCCAAGGGAGTTGCGAACAGAACAAATGCCGACAGTAATACTGGCCACCAATCTTTTAAGAATTGTCCTAATGCTTTTATTTTATCTTGATTCTCCTTATCTGCCATCCATTCAACTATCTTGAATAGGACTCTACCAAGAATAACTGTTCCAATGAACTTGAATAACCTATCTAACAAATCAAACGTAGGAGCAGCAAGTTTCCTTGCCTGTTTCATTACAAACTTTCCAGCACCCTCTAGAGCATTCTCTCTCTTCTTTCTACGCTCTCTTTGCTTATTAAGTCTATCAAGTTCTGCTTGCTTCTTTATTGCCTCAAACTGACCATTGAGTGCTTTGAAGATCTTATCAACAGACTTTCTTATCGCAGCAACATTCTCTTCAAGAGATGCTTTACGCTTCCTCTTCTTCTTATCATCTTCACCAGGGGCAAGAAGAAGTTGTGGTTGCTCTGGAGCACCACCAAGCATACCTTTAGTTGGTCTTGTCGCAGGTTTTGTTGTTGGTTTATTGACTGATTTTACATTTACTCTAAACTTACCAGTTTTACCCCTTACTCTCTTTCTCTCAGCATCAATCAGCATGGAATCTTCAGTAGATACCTTACTGTCTGTCATTCGAGAGGCCATTTGCCACTCTTTTAGTATAGTAAGATATTCATCATAAGTAAAGTCAAACCCATCTTCTAATCCAAGAAGTTCTGCTATTCTCGGATCGATGGTATCATCACCAAGAAGATCATTTCTTGATGGTCCATCTTTTGAATACGTTTTTGATACTGGTGCTTTTGTTTTTGCTAGTGCCCCACCTCTTGGTGGTTTGATACGACGCATCTCCGCAATCATTGGAGGGTCGTCAACATCACCAGCATAAGGATTATCTGGATCTATTTCTTGCTCATCATAAGAATCCTCTACACTCGGTACTTGTACCGTTGTTTCCTTTGGTTTCTTAGGTAGACTTGGTTTTTTTGGTTTATCTACAACATAATAATTCCACAAGAACAGAACATACTGCTCCTGCTTCTCATAATCTCTCTTATTCTTTTCTGTTCCTGTATCTACTGCTGCTAAAGGGAAGTCCTTTGTATGCTTCTTAAAATTCCTTGCAAATATTGAATATACTCTATCAGGATCTACACCAAACTCACGAGCAAGAAGATTTCTGTTATAAGAAATACGGCTACCAGCATAAGTACTCCACTTAAGCTCATTTTGCTTAATGGTGGAGTATGGTATAAATTCGCGAATAAATGCTGGTGTTCTCGCCATTAGTTACTATTATTTGCTTGTTGCGCTTTGAGTTTCTCCTCTTCCAAATGAGCCTTCAACAATGCAACATAAACTTCCCGCTCCCATGGAATTAGATTCTCTACCTCAGTTAATGAGTATTTATGGTACTGGAGCAAGGCGAAGTTTAACTTATAGTAGTTCTCCAAATCCATATGGGAGAGGGCTATGCGAAAAAACTCGACAGACCTTCTAATACAACAGTGCTTGTTACGTTGGTATTTGGATTGGTAACTTCAATCTCATGAGACAATTTAGGCATGGTCTCAAAGAACTTCTCAATCAATTTAAATTGACTAGAGTTCATCTGATCCAAGAAGGCAATCACTTCTTTTTTAGGTACAGAATCAAGATCCCAAGTTTCTTCTTCAGTGAGGATTTGACTGATGCAAGTTGCAATCAAATCGAATGATTGCTCAACATTATTCTCACCAGAGAAGTCAAAATTACTTTTAATAAATTGCTCAAGAGAAGGATACTTCATCTCCATAGCAATAGTGCTATCAACCTTGATCAACCTATCGTGACCTTCGGACTTCTTGACCTTAATATCATCAATATTAATAGTCACTGGGACATAAGTCTCCTCATCATCAGGACAAAGAACATTTACCTCAATCTCTTCACCGACAGACTTGCCACGGATATTTAAAAAGAGATATTCAATGTCAAAAGTAGGAAGATTCTCTACCTTGACACCTTTTGTCATAATGCAGTTTTTAATTACAGTCTTAATCGCTGTAGTAATCTGCTTTGGATCTTCGCTCTCCAAGGCAAGAACAAGAAGTTTTTCCTCTCTTACCAAGAATGGTCTATACTGCAACTCTTCTCCCGTGGAAGGAAGAACAAGATCATAAGTTGGAGCTGATATAGTAGGTAATGGCATAAACTTATCAATTCATGTGTTTATTTATGGGGTTATCTATTAGATTGGAATATTGGGAATGCTCTCTCTCCAAATATTGAAGCACCAGGATTAGAGTTGAAAATATCTAAATCTAATCCAGATTTACTATACAAATTCCTTGAAATAGAAGATTGCTGAGCAAGAGCAGGGGTTGCGGAATTAGATTGAGTAGGTGGAGTATAATTTATATCTTGCTTATCTTCAACCTGAGAGACAAAATATCTGGTATATGTAAAAGATACTGTAGTTTTTAAAACATTGGATCCATCATAACTGACTGGAACAGAACTGATAGATTTGGGGAATGCTTGAACAAACTCATACACCAATATGTTTTGATTTGAATCAACTCCAAATCCCAAATCCTTCTCAAATTTAACAATAGCAAGCTCTGTTTGATATTGTTCTGGATATCTTAAAGTTGATTCAAATGTTTTTAACTTTAATGCATCGTCACCAACATCTTCTCCAACAATATATCTCATCCAGGACTCAAAAAATTTAATCTGTAGATAAGATTTTTGTGGATTGTTATCTGGATCCATTGTCACCATAAAGGTGAAGTCAATGGTTTCATCATATAATTTTGAGTAGGCATGTCTCTCAACAACACCACGATAATCTCTATTAGTTTCTATCGTTCCGAGACTGGATCCAGGAAGACTAGCTTCCACACAAGTCAACTCAAGTAACTCTTGTCCACCACCACTTTCAAATCCAGGAAATTCAAAACCACTAGGTTGTTTAACCACCACACCATAAACAGATGACAAAGATGGTCGCATTATTTTGGACTTTAAGTCCGCCATTTTAATGCCAGGATTGATAGGATTTGACATCTAAATAAGTTTAAGGATCCCCGTATTATATGTAGCCAAGTTTATGGGCGAAAGTATTAAGAGCAGGTATAGACCATCATTCCCCAAAAAGTATAAGGGGAATCCAAATAACATTATATGTAGAAGTAGTTGGGAGAGAAAATTCTGTGCTTGGTGTGATTTGAATGAGAATATTACCGAGTGGGCAAGTGAAGAGTTTTGCATCCCATATCTATCACCCCTCGATGGTAGAGTCCACCGATACTTCCCAGACTTCCTTATAAAAGTCAAAGAGAAGAACGGATCGACAAAAACATATGTAGTTGAGGTAAAACCCAAAAGACAAACTAAACCACCACAAAGAAAGTCAAAAAAAGTGACAAAATCTTTTATCAATGAAGCAAAGACTTATGAAGTGAACAAAGCTAAGTGGAGAGCAGCAACAGAATGGTGTAAAGATAGACGACTTGAATTTAAAATTATAACCGAAGACGAACTAGGAATCAAGTAATGTCTAAACCCACTCTCTTTGAAGATTTAAGACAAGAAGTTGATGTAGAACCTGGTAGATCTCCATTCTTTTACAGAAAGGCATTTAGGAGACTATCAAAAAGATACGCAGCAGATCCACAACGTCTTATCAGAGATGAGATGAGAGATCGCACCAGTGATGATCCAGATGACAATATGATTAGAAGATTCCCAAAACAGGGACATCTTTTTATGTTTGAATATTCATCAGAAAAAGACAATGTATCAGTATTTGATCCATTTCCACTAGTATTTGTAATTAAGGTTGAGGGATCTTCTTTTTTAGGGTGCAATCTCCATTACATTCATCCACTTAAAAGAGGAATAGTCGTTGAAAATTTACGACGCAACAAATTGACATTACCCTACAACTCAGTATCTAAATATAATATAAGTCAAATTAAAGGTCTGTTGCTAGACGTTGCTAGGTCTGAGTGGACATCCGCTTCTAATTTACCAATAGAAGACTTCGTTAGTATTAAAGACGGCAAATCACGCTCTATTAATATCACAGACGTTTGGAAGAATAATAACCGATCCTTTAGGAAGATGCTCCGTGGAGCACTCATATATAAAGGATATGGAACAAACGATGAAGATTTTAAAGGTTAACTAACATGCCACAACCAGCAGACGTAACAGCAAAGGGGTCAATATTCAGCAAACCGCTGGCGGATGGTAGTGGTGGGAATCAAGTATATGTGTCACCCAATCATAGTTTAACAGCAAGAAGGGGTACTAGTGTACGAGGTGGGACTGATAGAGTTAACTATGCTGTTGTAGTTGATCCGAAGACAAAACAGCAAACGGTTTATGAGAGAGAATTCACTGTATTAGGGCAACCAAAACCATTAGATCCAGATAAAGTAATAGCAACAAAAGGAGCTGATGGTAAATTTGTTCCTAGTGAATATGCCACTAATAATTTACCTCCAAAGATAGTCAATAGACTTAATGAAAGTGAAACTACACAGGCAACACTAAACAACGTTGTAGACTATACAGTAAAAAGTAGTCTACAACAAACATCTGCTGATGGTAAAGCTTCACCAGTAGATGTTGCAGATGCAAAAGGTGAGGGTGTACAAGATGATGGTCCAGCAAATGGTAATATTGATCAAACTGGTGGCAATAGTGCAGGAGAAAATGCTGGTGATGGATCATTAAATGCAACCCAGTTGACCTCATCATCTACCAACCAAGAAACAACCGATCTTGGTGGAAAGAAAGATTTAGTTTATCCAGAGGGTGCAAAAGGAAATGAATCTGATTATATCAAATTCACTGCTCTTAAGTATCTTCCATCATCATTGAATACTGGTGCTGGAGCTTTTGGTACAACATATAAACAAGGTTCTCCACTTGGACAAAGTGTACAACTTCCAATTCAAGGCGGCATTCAAGACTCGAATGCAGTTGGATGGAATGAAGATAATCTAAATGCCCTTCAAGCTGCTGGAGCAGAACTAGCAAAAGACACAATAGGCGAAGGATTCAGTGCTGGTGCAGATACCCTACTTAGACAAGCACAAACTATAGGTAAAGAAGGTGGCGCAGTAAAAAAAGCTATACAAGTTGGAATAGCTGGTCAAGCAGTTGGTTCTAACATCATTGGAAGAACTGAGAGGGCAATCTTTAACCCAAACACAGAACTGCTGTTCCAAGGTCCACAATTGAGAGCATTCTCGTTTAACTTCAAGATGACCCCAAGAGGTCCAAAAGAAGCCGAATCTGTAAAATCTATCATCAAGTTCTTCAAATTCCACATGGCACCAAAAACTAGTGATGCCAATCTGTTCTTAAAAGCACCAAATATTTTTAGAATTGAATACTTCCATAGAGGTCAACAACACACTGGTATAAATCTTATTAAGGACTGTGCTTTACAGTCATGTACTGTAAATTATACGCCTGACGGAACGTACATGTCTTATGAAGACGGTGCAATGTTCTCATATGATTTGCAACTGCAATTCATGGAACTTATTCCCGTATACGCTAAAGATTACAACGAGGGCGACGGCGCAAATCACCCAATCGGATACTGATAAATGGCAAATTATTTCACTCACGTTCCAAGTATTGCATATATCTCAAGAGATCTTGAGAATAATTCTTTGAATGACTACACAGTCACAAAGAACCTGTTCAAGCGTGCAAGAATACGAGACGATATCTTCCAAAATGTAAGTTACTTTAACAAGTACACCGTTGTAGGTGATGAGAGACCTGATCAGGTTGCAGAGAAGGTGTATGGAGATTCATCATTAGATTGGGTGGTTCTACTATCAAATAATGTCCATAATGTATATGAAGAATGGCCAAAGACACAGTATGCCTTTGATAAGCACCTTCTAGAAAAATATGGAGACTATGATACCTTGTATAACGGTATTCATCACTATGAAACTATAGAATCCAAATCAAGAAATGGATTTGTAATTGTTGAGGGGGGAGTAGAAGTTAATGAGGGATTTTTCAATGCTCCAGAATATGAGATTGAATTAGATCCTAACGTAATCCTTCCATCCGAAGTTCCAGGTATCTTTGCTGAAGCAACAGGAACATATGATCCAGTTACAGGTACGGTAAAAACTTTAACGATAACAAATCCAGGAACTGGATATACCGACATTGGTGAGGTATCATTTGCCGATCCACCAAATCCAAGACTCGCAACTCTAGACGTTGCTCTAAATGTCCCACCAGATGAGAGAGAAGTTGGTTCAATAACAATCATTGATGCTGGAACTGGATATACATATCAACCACTACTAGAGTTCAGTGATCCCCCACCAACAGTAACAGCAGTTCTTGAGGCAACTATTGGTGCTGGTGGGACAATTCAAAGCGTTGGAATTACATCTGCAGGGGACGGATACACATTTACCCCCACAATAACATTCCCACCTCCACCCAATATCATTGAGAGTGCAGTATTCGTCAATGATGGTAGTGCCACTGTTGATGGTGGTTTTGAAGGTTGGTACTTGCAACCAGCAGGTTCATACTACTACACCGCTCATGGTGCAAATTCCTACACTCAAGGAACCATTGAACAATATGAGATGAGTAGTGGTTTTGATCCAAACACTGCATCTCAAGTAAATGTACTAACTTTGAATACTGGTGGTCTTAACTTCACATATGCTACTGGTGTTGAGTTCAAACCAGATGGTACAAGAATGTATGTTACTGGTTTGACTAATTCAGGTAATAAAATTGCACAATATGATCTTAGCACCCCATGGGACATCCTTACAGCAACATTAGCAGGTAATGTTAGCTTCCCTGCTTTGGCAGGAGTTAGATTCCAGGATAATGGAGAGCATATGTATGTTCTCGATACTCAAGATCCCGATACTATTAAAAAGTATCAATGCACCGTAAATTGGGACATCACATCAATCTTCCCACTCCCAGTACAAACATCAAATATATCCATCATCTGCCAACCAACCGAATCATCTATTCGCGGATTCTCATTTAAAGATGATGGAACTAGAATGTATGTTAGTGGTACAGATAATAACTCAACGTTTGTGATCACACTAGGCACTGCCTGGGATCTCAGTTCATTGACGCTTCTTGGTGCTCTCAACGTTCAAAATGCCAGTGGTGACTCCACTCCATTGGACGTATTTACTAACCCATTTGAGACTTTATTCTTTATTGGTGGTTCAATCAATAGAAAGATATACACATATGATACTGATGTAACTGCTAAGGCAACTGCAACTGTGGGGGTTGGAACTAGAGCAGAAACTATTGTTGATATTACAGTCACAAAACCTGGATCTGGATATACAACCGCACCATTACCATCCGTAGTGATTCAACCCCCAATTCCACATAGAACAGCAAAGGGATATGTGACTATTACCAATGGTTCCGTGGATCAAGTTGTAATTCAAGACCGTGGTTACAACTATAGAACTGCACCAACTGCAACAATACAACCCCCACTAGCAGCAATCACCGCAAAAGGAACCATTAAAACAGAAAATGGAGAGGTCAAAGAGATTACTCTTACAGATCCTGGAAGAGGTTACAACTCCATGCCCGACATATTCTTCAGTAAACCAGGACCAACATATACCCCACAGGTAGATGAGGTATATGAAAGTAGTGGACAGGAATGGAAATTTGATGGATTCAACTGGAGGAAGAGAATTACATATGGCACAGTCTACTTCGATGAAGTAGCAAATGATTTAATTGAAATTAACGGAGCATTATCTTCCAAACCAGTGACTAATTATGAATATGAAGACAAAACAGAGAATGATAAGAGACAAATTTATGTCCTTAAGAAGGAATATCTCTCTATGTTGTTCAATGATCTAGAGGATATCATGCCATATAAAAAAGGATCTGGAGGTTATGTCTCCAGATCCCTTAAGAAGGGTGATAACCCTCGTTTGTACAACTAATACTTACTTAAAGAATAAGTTGAAGTACGCTGCTATGACCAAAAGAGTCAAGCAAAACTGATTGTACTTCATCAACTCTCAGCAAGTCGCTGGAAGTAAGAAAGAGCATCGTCATCACCATCATCCGAAGATGCTTTGGGGGTGATATCAGGTGCATTGAAGTCAGAACGAGGACCAAGATTGTCAAGTTCTTGCTTCAGATCTGCAGGAAGTTCAGACTCCTGTTGGCGGTTGCCAAAACTAGGAGAGAAGTTGCCGCGCATGTTGTCCTCATTTTGGACTTCCTCATCTTGGAGACGAGGAGTGCCCTTACGACCAAGAACGTAATCCAAACGGGTCTGGAGTTGCTCATAGGTCTTGAACTGATCAGCAGCAGTCATTGCAGCAAGAGAGTGCTGCGTCTTCCAGAGTGCTTCCAGAGCATCATCATCGTCCAGCAGTGCTGAAGGAGAGTCAAACTCAGACTTATCATAGTTCCAATAACCATCAACCTTACGAATCTTCAGTTTGAAGTTCGCACCTTGCCAGAAGTCAAAGGGGTTGATAGGAGTCTCATCTTCAAACTCAGGTTGCATTGCTGCCATGATCTTATCAAAGATCTTCTTACCAAACTTGAAGAGGAAGACGTTGCCATCATTTGCAGGATTGGCATGATCCTTTACGACATAGATGTTCGCATAGTAAGAGAGTTTACGCTTTTGCTTGCGAACGATCTCCTTATCCTTATCATTACCACTGTTCCACAGGGTACGGTTGTATTCAGACACAGGATCTTTCTGACCAATGGTAGTCAGAGAGTTCTCAATATACCAACCGCCAGGACCTTGGAATCCGTGAGAGTACATCTTCACCCAGGGAAGATCTTCTCCATCAGGAGCGGGGAGGAATCGAATAACGGCATAACCGTTGCCCGTTTTATCCATTTCGGGCTTCCAAAGACGATCATCACCGCCGCTGGAATTGCTATTCATCTTCTCAACTTCTTTGACCAGTTTTTGAGTCAAAGAACCAAGAGAGGACTGTTTCTTAAGATTTGCGAAAGACATTAGATTACCTCGGATTTGTTTGTATTCGGCTTGTGTGTACCCATAGGGCACTTGCGGCGAGTACGGACCTATAATAGTGCAAGTGCCCGTGGTTGTCAAACTTCTTTTTCTTCTACCTGTTCCTTCATGTGACCTACCAACTTCTCCATGTTACTGAAGATCATGTTCATATCAGCATTTTCTGGCATACCAAGCATGGCTGCAGACTTGACAATATTTGATTTCATCTTCTGTGCCTCTGGATCATCAGATAACGACAATCTGGCATAAAGGACTTTTTGCTTGTCAATCAGTTGTGACAGAAGATCAACATGTGCCAACTTATCTTCCTTATTCATCTGATAAAAACTGAACATGTTTTTATACAGTTTTTCTTGGAGATCGTTAATATGGACAATTTCTGCCCGCACCACATCTGAGTCAAAAAATGTCATAAAACACAGTCCTTTAAAATTTTACGAAATTTGAATATATCGATATTTAGGAACGAATCATACTTCTTAATATTTTTAGATACTTGCTCCCAAACAGGATCTTGCAGTTTTTTGTCAAAATCCTTACTAAACTGAAATATACGATTATAGATAACCAACGTCTCAATACAAATATCACCACTTAGATGTTTTTTGAGAAGGGGTGGGTGACCAGACTTGCAGTCAAAAACATCGTCAACTCCATATTCACTAAACAAGTCAGTAGACTCATTTTTGAAGATATAACTCAACGACTCATTGCGCTTCTTCCACGAATTGTATGTAGATTCTCCCTCACGGATAAGTTGCCCAATCCACATGGCACTAGCATCCGTAGATTCAACAAAATTTGACACAAAAAAGTTAACGACCTCTTGATCATTCTTTTGACGACTCATCTTCTCAAACCAATAACGATCCTTCCTCTTATAGAAGGACTGTAGAGAGGCACGAGTCTTGCCATTATATCTGTGGTAGTCGTATTTATCTTTTGTGAAGTGATTCTTCAATCCCAGATAAGTTTTATACACGTCAAAGGGAGTCATTTTAACAAAAAGGGTTTTCACGAAATTTTCCCCGCGATAAATTTTCCGACTTTTTCTGAATTAAAAGATCAATTTCGCCCTGGAGGTTCGCTTAAGGAAGTTCAACTCCATTGCATCATACTTTATCTTCTCCTTCAAAGGTTTGGAGATGAGTTTAGGAACTGACTCTAAGTCAATACCATTACACTCACAAAAGTAAATGATGGCATCAATGTAATTCATTTCCTTATTGTCTCTCACTAAGTATTCAATCTCTTGAGCAAACTTAGTGGGACAAAAAAACTTCTTCTCCAGTACCTTTTCAAATTCATCTTCTGCTTTACTGGGCATAGGTCTCCAGTTTGTAGTTAAGAAATTCTCTAATGTACTCTTGTAGTAGCTTGATGTACTTGGTTTTGTCGCGCTCTTCATAAACAACACACTCTCCATTTTCACATGCCATAATAATGACAAGTTTTTTTACTGATATACCAGTGAGTTCATAGAGCATACACCCATACGCCATGCACTGAACAAAGTAGTGTTCAATCCACTCTACTGGTTTTGGTTTTTTTGAGGTCTTAAAATCAATAATTGCCAACTCGCCGTCGAATTCGGCAATACAGTCTACGGTTCCAGCTACACCAAGAACCTTACTATATAGAGAACTTTCTAGAGCGTGAATATTATCAATCTTGTTTAACTCTGGTTTAGCAATCTTAAAAAGATAGTCTGATAACGGTTGAACTTCAGGGAGACCTTCATTCTTTAGGTAACACTCCGTAAGAGTGTGCATGTCTGTACCACGACTAGTCGCTTGTCTAGTAATTCGATCCGCAGTCGCTTCACCAACCTTCTTACGCCACTTAGCAAAGAAGGCACGGTTCTTATGACTAGTAACAGAAGTGATGGATACCAGTTTCAGTAACTCATCAGCATCTGGCACTTGATAGTAACGGACTCCATCAATAGTCTCCCTGCTAAGGGCAGGGAGATCCAGATCAACATGATTAAACATCAAAAACCTAATTCGTGTTTTGCAAAAAGATATTCCTTACAGAGACCAGAACGGACAATATCATCAAGACCAAACTCAATGATGTCAAACGATGGCATTACCCTAAGAATCTTCATGAAGTCGATGATACCATTCCTCTCATTGGTTTTTTGCAAGTCGGTTTGAGTTGCATCACCACAGAAACAAATTTTGGTGTTATCACCTGCCCTTGTAATTATACTATCAAGTTCATGAAAATTCAAGTTTTGGAATTCATCAACGATAATAATTGCTTTATCAAGGGTGGTTCCTCTGAGGAATGAGGTAGACCAGAAGCTTACAGTACCCTGAGTCTTCAAGTTACCATACAGCATCTCAAAGTCAGCATCAGTTGCCATCTGGAACATGTACTTGACCATGTTCTTGTAAGGGATCTGATAGATATCTGCCTTATCCTCATGAGTTCCAGGCAGGAACCCAATCTCTCTAGTTGCTACCAGAGAACGTACAATATAGATCTTCTCGTATGGTGTGTTCTCATCAAGAACATCTCTAAGGGCATTATAGAATGTAATAAAAGTCTTTCCCGTTCCTGCTGCACCATAAGCGACAATGTTTTTATCATCGTCAAAAGAGTCGTACAGTTTTGACTGATTGTCAGTCAGAGGATCAATCTCCAAAAGGAATTCGGAGTTGATTGGTTTGCGCCTCTTCATTTGTTTGGCGGTCATGCCAACACCGATTGGTTGTAGGTCAGACTTTCTTTTTCTTGCCATACGGGTAAATCTTGGGTAGGTTGACTGTTATTTAGAACGTGATGCCACAAATACATCGCAGCACCAGCAGCTGTTCCCCCATCATGTGCAATAGGGTCGATGTAGAAGTTTATGTGAGGGAATTCTTTGGCGTACTCATAGTTATTAACACAGTTTAAAAAATATCCACCAGAGAGCACTACGTTTTTCGTTTCGACTTTCTCAAGAAGGGATCGAATAAGACGAATAGTGTGCTTTCTAGTTTCATTCTGTGCTTTTTTAGTTAAGTTTGCAATGAGATCAAAATCAAATTCTGGGTTGTAATACTCCGCAGGATCTAACGTTGGATCATCATAACATCGCCTATAACTATTTAATATAGTTTGATTGTCTGTGACCCAAGTATCGGAACTTTCGTCATAAACAAACCAATCTTTGGTACATGCCTTGTCAGCATCACCGTAAGGTGAGATGCCCATTAACTTACCAGCACTAGAGAATCCAGTAATCTGCATGATACTGTTAAAGATCCACCCACAACTGGCAGTTGCTGATAGTACATACTTATCATCAACTACAACAGGTTTAGATTGAGTTTTAAAACAATCTCCTTGTGGAGTGTATACCTGCTTAACAAGTTCCACTTCACCACCAGAGAATCTATACATCGATTCAGATTCTCTAAGAGTGATGTAATCATTAAAGTAATGTCCACCACCATCTAAGACCAATGCTGCTGCTTGATCAAAACCAGATGCATAAAATGCATTACAAGCATGATAAAGATGATGCTCCCAATAGTAATGAGAATCCCCAAAAGTAATCCCATATCTACCAAGATTATCCTTCACATCCTGAATGATATCTTCATCTGGATAATCATAGGTGTGTATTCCATTGATCTTTCCATAAGAAGAGAATGTAATGTGATCTAGATGACGAGTGTATCTCACAATATCCATGAGACATCTCATCATGTTGCCAGGCAACCACTCTTCCTCTTTGATGCCGTTGTATCGGTCATCTTCCATGTAGTAGATCAACTCACCATCTTCAACCAAAGCGATTGATGGGTGGTGAGAGATATTAACTCCAAGAATGAACATAATTAAAGTTTCTTGACTGTAGATCCAGGTGCTTTTTGTGCTTTACCAAGAACCTCATTCCATTCTGGTTTTTGTTTGATCAATCTAGACTGCCAATCACTAATTTCAACTCCTAAACCAGGAGAATTCTCAGGAGTAAAGTAACGCTCCCAATCTGGGTTATCAATCTTCCACTGATCCCAGTCGTGAATGCTCATCTTCACATCTTTGGTTTCACCAGTCTCTTTATGTCTAACAGGATATGTTGCCATTACTTCCACTCCAATGCTTCTGAGATGATCGGGAACTGCTCAATAAAGATGGCACGAATATCTTCAGCGAGTTCCATGTGTTCCTTCTGTGTGCCATTTGCAGTACGCAGATCCAGATAATGAGCCCATGAGCGAACATTTCCGCTCATGTAGAGTCTTGTTTGCGTGTTTTGTGGAAGCACAAAACGAGCACACTCCTTTGCCACACCTTTGTCAAGCAATGCATTATAAACTTCAAGACTTTGCTTGAAGTGCTCTGCAATCATCGCCTCCATATATGCTTTATCGCGTGGATTGATATCATCAATAGAGTTTTGACGATTCTTTGTGTCCTGACGACGAAGATCTGGAATAGGAATTTCTAGTTGAAGTTCCTTGCTGTCAGCATAGCGTTGTGAAAACTGTTGATATGTGAAGCTACGGTGACGAAGCACTTGAGTTGCCACTGCAAGTGAAGTATTTAGTTCAACCGTCATGAATGCGTGCTCAAAGATGCTCCAGTGACGATGCTTGATGCAATACTTCAGGAGTCCAGCAAAACTATCGTTGTCCTGGTTCTTTGGATTTGAAACACGGGCACAGTATGCAATCTGCTTCTCCGCATCAGGGGTAACACTGATAAGTTTTGCGCTCATTTAAACCTCCAAATAATTCTTAAAAATTTCCAATGCATCATTCCAGTGAATGAATTTTCCTCGTTGATCCTGTGGGACAAAACAGAGAGTCCATCGTCCGCGATCTGTAGGGTTGTTAGTCCCGTGAAGC
>Ga0213858_10000190_pt1 | contig 29722 bp, 29 predicted proteins | sample PICome_FD_160122 | JGI IMG/M metagenome (GOLD analysis project Ga0213858, IMG submission 160122) | Coastal seawater microbial communities near Pivers Island, North Carolina, United States - PICO245 | ecosystem: Environmental > Aquatic > Marine > Coastal | place: USA: North Carolina | collected... | reverse complement strand
ATGAAAATCATCAAGCGTTAAATTGTAGGAAACCGCTTCAATAAGAAGAATATCAATAATTAATTAGTAATTCAAAGGCCCGTTGATCATTCAACGGGCCTTTTTTATATGCGTTAGTAAAGAAAATTCTACAGAAGAAGGAGCATCAGAAAGTCACGTTTAAATTCATGCTCAATCCATTGTTTTCTGGAACAAAACGACAAACACCACCCACACAAATGAGTCCTCCGCGTTGGCGGCCATAGTTCATCGCAAATCGGACACGTCCTTTTGTGTAACTCCCGCCAAAATTGTAATAATGTACCTGCGTCAAGCCACCGTAGTTGTAGGCATCTGCTCCGTAGACTGACCATTTGGCGTTAAAGTTATATTCCATGACGGCTCCAGCCCAATTTTTACGATCTTGTTCGGTACTCAGATGCTGTCCAACCAAACGCACGGATCTCCCTTGACCTAATTTAAAAGTTCCCTCTGCCACAATGATAGAGGCTTTAATGTCTCCTTGGCTGCCTAAAGGCCCGCCCAGAACAACACCCTTATCGGCAATTACGTTTTGGTAGGTAAGTACGGTATTAAAGTTCTTATTCCATCGGTTTTTAATTTCGGCGTTAAAATCGCGGAAATAACGATCGCCAGAACCGATAAATTCAACGTCGTAAGATTGATCTTCATAAAAAGTAGCCTCTAATCCGCCCCAGTATGAAAAGTTTGCGGCGACTTTGGTTCTGAGTTTACCCAAAGCGGATTCTTTAGGAAACGATAAATATAGATCTGATTGAAAGCCCACTTCACCGGCACGCTGATCCAATGGATCAGTAATCAAGCGCGGTTGAGCGTTATATACGTATATGTTCGTGAGCAGATAATCCTGCTGTTTGGTCAAGGCAGGGGTATAAGAAATCAATTGTTGATTGAACTGATTCCCTTCGGCTAAACGGTCTGCATAAAAATTGAAGTTTTCTAAACGACGAAATGTCGCGCTGGCCCCCAGTCCTTTTTTTGAAAAACCAATATTGGCTTGGATGGCAGTTCCATCGTAAAGGCGATTCGAAACCAATTGACCCTCATTGGCAATCACATCCGGATCTTTTCTTATGGCCTCCACATTGCCGTACAGTCCTTTGTATCGCCAATCAAAACGACCTGAAACGGCCCCTACGTTGCTCGGGATTTGATCATTGGTACCTCGCTGTTGATAACGACTTACATAACTTGCGCCGAATCGAAGATCACCCTGAGTGAAGTTCAATTGTTGCCCTAGATCATAGGTTAAATCATAGCCGTTGATGATGCCCTCTGTCAATTCAAAACCATTGCGCTGTTGACCCCCCAAAGCCGTCAGCGATAGGTAATCATTGACCGCAAATTTAACTCTGGCTCCTTGAATGGCGGAATTAATGCCCAGTTGTCGGTCTTCCCAACTTCTCAAAATTAAACCACTGCCAAACTGCTCGTAAAAATAACCAGCAGTGATGTCCAGAGCTTGAAGTTTCACATTGAGGTAGTAAAAGGCAATCCCGTTTTGATTGTCAAAAGTTGGACTATAGCCCAAAAGTGCAGACGGGAGATAGCTTTCGTACTGAACACCGGCAGTAAAATCGCCAATGTTGTAATTGAGTTGTAAATAATTGTTGGCTCGAAATGCGTCTTCAGGCGCGAGAAACCCCGGATCAGTATCGGTCAAGCGCAACTCGGTGTCGTCCAGCAGCCACTGACTGTTGGATTCATAACCACCGTACAAATAACCCTGATTGTTCTGAGACAATAGTGGGTTTAATCCCATCAGTACAATGGCCAGTAGTAATTTCTTCATGGGTCTATAAAATATTATTCGACGTTGGCCAAAATTTCCTCGTAAAGTTCTAACTCAGCTCCTGGAGCATAACCTGAATGTCGATAGATAATCTGTCCATTTTTGACCAGGACCGTGAGTGGAACTGTGGCGGCACCGAGTGCGCGTTTAACGTCATTATTTGTATCCAGTAAAATGGTGTAATCCCAACCTTTTCCATTGATCATAGGTCGAACACGTCGCACGGTACGGGCGTCGTCGATGGAGACCGCGAGCAGTGACACATCGGTCTCGTCTTGCCAATCTGGGTAAAGATCACTTATGGCATCGAGTTCTTTGATGCAGGGCACACACCAGGTTGCCCAAAGCGATATGACGGTTAGCGGTGATTTACTGGCTTGATGGACCAATGAGGTAGATTCACCGTCAAGTGTGGTCACGGCAATATCCGGCAAGACGTCTTGGGCCATTGCATTTAGACCAATACCAAAAACCATAGCTATTATTAGTTGTTTCATAATTTTGGACGTTGTTATTTTTTGTGTGGACACAATATTAAGGAAATTTTTGTGGGATTCCTTAAAAAATAATCCGTCGGTCCAATCCGTTATCGCGAGAATTCTCATCGACAGCTGATAATTTTTGGCTAATTTAGCCATCGTCGAAAAAAAATAGTCATCTCCATGTATAAAAGAGTTTTTTTATTGCGTTTTGCATTGATTGGTTTTGTTGGTCTCGGGATCAACGCCTGCAGTGAAAAAGAAGATTTTTCCAATTTTCAAAACAATACCGTTGAGCCGATCAATATCGGCCTAGTCTATCGTGAATCTTCTTTGCGCAACCAAGAGATCGCTTTTGCGGTATACGATGATCAATCCAATGAAATCGTGGATAACATTACATTTTATGTAGATGGTTCGCCCATTAATGGCCGGGTGTTTTCTTCGGATGTGGAAGGGACCTTTTCGGTTTATGCCGAGTACGAAGACCAAGGTGTGTTGTCCACCACCGATACGGGAAATTTTACTGTTGTGATCCCCACTAAAAATGTTCTGGTTGAGGATTACACAGGGACTTGGTGTGGTTATTGCCCAGCGGTTTCTGCAGCCGTGGATGCCGTTCAGGGGTTGACCGAGTCAATTTCAATTGTGGCGCTACACAATGGAGACGACTTGTCCCTGGCCATTGAACCTCAAATTCGAGAGGGTTTAGGGATTCCATCTGGTTCCCCCAGGGCGAGAATTGACCGCACCATTGTCTGGGGATTAGGGACCCCGCCAGAATTTCCAACAGAGGATGTTTTGAGCTTGGCAGGAATCGAATCGGCTTTGGCCATCGGTTTGGAATCCTCAGTCAGCGACCGTTCGCTTGGTGTTATGGTTTCCGTAGCTTCAGAACAGGCCATGTCTGATCTCAAACTTGTGGTCTACTTAACAGAAGACGGCTTACTTAGAGATCAAACAAATTATTACGACAACGATGACACAAGTCCCTATTTTGGTCAAGGCAATCCCATGATTGATTTTGAACAGAAACACGTGCTTAGGGCTGCGCTCACCGATGCTATTGGAGATCCCATCCCTGCGACCAATGCCTTGACAGATTATACGGCTCAGCTGAACTATAACATACCTGCTGATTTTGACATTGATCAGTTAGAACTAGTGGTCATGGTGGTCGATCAAAACAACTTGGCAATCAACACCCAGCATGCTTCGATAGGGGAAAAGGTGAGTTATCGTTAGAGAAACGACGCTTTACTCCATGTAAGGGTAGCGGTAATCTTTGGCCACGACCAACTGTTCTTTTACGGTTCTCGGGGAGACCCAGCGATAGAGGTTAAGTTTACTTCCTGCCTTGTCGTTTGTCCCACTGGAACGAGCCCCACCAAAAGGTTGCTGGCCGACGACAGCTCCCGTGGGCTTGTCGTTAATGTAGAAATTGCCAGCACTGTTTTCCAAAGCTTTCACGGCCTTATCCAAAGCGTATCGATCTTGACTGAAGACCGCACCGGTTAGCGCATATTCACTGGTTTGATCGACTAATTGCAGGGTAGATTCCCATTCTTGATCCGGGTATACATAAATGGTTAATACAGGCCCAAAGAGCTCTGTTTCCATGGTTTGATATTTTGGATTTGTGGTCTTAATTACTGTAGGTTCAATGAAATATCCCTTACTCATGTCGTGTCCACCACCAAAAATGATCTCAGCGTCGGCGTCTTTTTTAGCTTGTTCAATATAGCGGACCAACTTGTCAAAAGAACCTTGGTGAATGACGGCTGTCATAAAGTTAGCTAGGTCCTCAGGAGAGCCCTGCTTTATGGATTCTAAGTCTTGAGTCAATTTATTGGAGACAGAGGGCCAAAGGCTTTCAGGGATATAGCAGCGACTGGCAGCACTGCATTTTTGTCCCTGAAATTCAAACGCACCGCGCACCATAGCCGTGACCAGGGCCTCCAATTGGGCCGAAGGGTGGGCAATGATGAAATCTTTACCGCCAGTTTCTCCGACGATTCGCGGATAAGTTTTGTACTTGTGGATGTTGTTCCCAATTTTTTGCCACAGATTTTTAAAGACTTCTGTCGAGCCTGTAAAGTGTAAGCCACTGAAATCTGCATGCCCCAAAAGTTTTTCGGTAATCATGACTGGGTCGCCCATGATCATATTAATGACTCCTGGTGGAACGCCAGCTTCTTTAAAGACCTCGAGAACCACTTGGGCCGAATAGACTTGACTGTCGCTGGGTTTCCAAATAACAACATTTCCCATAAGTGCCGCGCTTGCAGGCAAGTTTCCGGCAATCGCCGTAAAATTAAATGGAGTAATGGCATAAACAAAACCTTCAAGAGGTCTGTACTCCAGACGATTCCAAGTTTGCGAAGTCGACTGGGGTTGTTCGGCATACATTTCGGTCATATAGGCCACATTGAACCTCAGGAAATCGATAAACTCACAAGCCGCATCAATTTCGGCTTGATGGACTGTTTTGGACTGGGCCAACATGGTGGCTGCATTGATCCGGGCTCGGTACGGCCCTGCTACGAGTTCAGCGGCGCGCAAAAATATAGCTGCTCTTTGTTCCCAAGGGGTTTGTGCCCATTGTTCTCTAGCTGCCAAAGCAGTATTGACTGCACGGTCGACTTCTTGCTCGCCAGCTTTGTGAAATACCCCTAAAGAATGCTGATGATCATGAGGTGGATTCATTGACTGGGTTTGGCCGGTGCTCACTTCCTGCCCATCGATATACAGAGGAACCTCAATGGATTCCTGATACATTTGAGTGTAAGCAGCCAAAACAGCAGCGCGTTCGGGACTGCCTGGGGCATATGACTTTACAGGTTCGTTGTGTGGTTTTGGAACAGAGAAAACACCTTTATCCATGATCGTTTATCGTATTTAAAATGATGTAATTTAATCTACTATTTAGACGGTGTAAAGTTACAACATTTATGCCCTAAGGACAAGCCTTGCCCATGCGACATTTGGGGTCATAAAATGATCTCGGCTCAGTTATTGGTAATGCTGGTCGAATTGCCGCGCCCCCAACCTATGAGTCGATCAAATCGTTCTCCAGGTCCTTTGTAGTAGACCAAGACCGCATATTCATTTTCAGTCTCCCAATGGTCGCCATTGATTTTACCCAGATTGATGGGCTGATCACCCGTTTGGCTGGCAAAGGTGTAATTGTAAAACCCCTGTTTCAAAAAAAGGATGGTTTCCATCAGGCCGCTATCGGGATTGTAATACAGTTCATTGTTTTGATTCACGGCGTAATTGTTGAAATTACCGTATACGAAAAGACGTTCGTCTTTTTCGGGGGTGTACCGCAATGAAAAATGGGTCAAAATGTACTCAGATTCAATTCTCGAATCTCTCGCTCCCAGGGCTCTAATGACGAAATTCCCGTTGACATCGGGATTGAAGGTATAGGGTCGCCCAGCTCTGGGGTTTTGCGTATATAAGTAGTGTTCGAATACTTCATTGAGTTCGATTCTTCTAATCCCGACATTGGCCACTCTTGGTTCTTTGCTGTCAAAGTTTAAAAATTCATTACCCCCCCAGAAAGAGGCTTGTTGATCGTATCGATAGATTAAATCGCGCCCCATGGTGTATTGTGGTTTTAGATCATCGATAACCTGATTCAAGTTATTGTTTTGCACAATCAAGGTCTTGACGGCTTCGTTGGGATTGATGAGCAATAAATCATTTGGATATACCGTGAACTGCACGGCTTGTTTTTCATTGATGAATTTTAGATCGCGCGATCGTTTAACCGCCACCCCAACACCGACCAATTCTTCGACCAACATGAACTTACGTGTAAACACCAGTGCACCGTCATCATCGTAGAGATGAATCATGTAGTTACCACTTTTTTTGAACCCCCGAGTTTCTCGATTCGGAAAGGGTACTTCATAATGGGAATAAAGCTGAAGACTGTTGTAAGAATTGATGTATTGCTCGATGCGTACATCGTCGAAGCCATCGAGATATTCGCCTTTTGATAAATCACTCTCAGTCCAATCGAAGTTGTGATGGGTAATTTTATAATAAAAGTCGGCTTCAGTTCCCCTTAAGTCATCAAAACTTAAACTCATGCGATCGCCCAGTTTTACAATGGGTAATTGCGCTTGTTGACTGCTCCCTTTAAATTGAATGGACTTGATGTAAAGCGGCTCAGTTTTTTCAGTGACCTGTGCCTTAATGTGTACGATAGAAAGACAACAAATCAGGCTTAAAAAGAATCGAAACATGGCGTGAAAATTTCTCTAAGATAACCAAAAAAGGGCAGTTCAAATGTACCCAAAAACGCGGCGATTTTATACTGGAGAAATTTATCTCAGAATATTATGGAAAGCAGCTTTTAATTTCTAAATTTGCAGTCCAAAAATCACCCATTTTTAAAGAATTTGGGACCGAAAAAGAACGCTAACATTACATCTATGTCCAGAGACATTAAGATTAAAAAGGGTCTTAATATCCATTTGAAAGGTGAAGCGGAAAAAACACTGTCCAAAGCGCCTCGCGCTGAGCAGTTCGCCATAAGACCTGCAAACTTTCACCTCGTCACGCCAAAATTAGTCCTTAAGGAAGGCGCCAAAATTAAAGCCGGAGAGGTACTTTTCTACAACAAGCATGAGGAAAACGTCAAATTTGTGAGCCCTGTAAGTGGGACTCTACAGACGATTCAGCGCGGTGCAAAACGAGTCATTACAGAACTAGTGATCAAGGCAGACGAAAAGGATGAATACTTAAATCATAAACCACTTGATGTGGTTAAAGCTGATGCAGCCGCCATTAAAGCGCACTTGCTCGAAAGCGGGTGCTGGCCATTCATCATGCAACGACCTTATCATATTATCGCTAAGCCGAATACGACCCCAAAGGGCATATTTATCTCTGGTTACACCACGGCGCCTTTAGCCGCCGATTTAGATTTTACCCTGACCGGAAAAGAAGAAGACCTTCAATTGGCCGTCACAGCCTTGAGTAAATTAACCTCAGGTTCGGTCCATATTGGTGTGGGAAGAGACAGCAATTCGCCACTACGCCAATTAACCGACTGTGTGATTCACAATGTCTCGGGTCCTCATCCAGCTGGAAATGTTGGGGTACAAATGGCTCAGATTGATCCTGTAAACAAGGGTGAAGTGGTTTGGACCATAGCTGCTCAAGATTTGGTCATCATTGGTGAATTGTTGCGTACGGGTAAATTCAACGCCGAGCGCGTGGTGGCGCTCTCCGGATCTTGTCTGGGTGCCCCTCAATATTACACCGCTAAAATTGGCTCTGATGTTCAGACGATCATCAATGAGGCACAACTTAGTGACCCACATTCTCGGGTGATCTCAGGAGATGTGCTCACCGGTGATACGGTTGGCCATGAAGGATACCTAGGATACTACGATAATACAATTTGTGTCATCCCTGAGGGAGATGACTATGAATTTTTTGGATGGAACAAACCCATCTTTGATAAAGTGTCAACCTCTCGGGCTTTGACCTTTTCTTGGCTGCAGCCCAAAAAGAAGTACGATTTGACCACCAATACTAACGGTGAGCACCGCGCTTTTGTGGTGACGGGTAATTACGAAGAGGTTTTTCCTATGGACATCTATCCATTGCAAACCTTGAAGGCTTGTATGGTAAACGATCTTGATCAAATGGAGGCGCTTGGAATGTATGAGGTAGCTCCTGAAGATTTTGCGCTCACTGAATTTGTTTGTGTCTCTAAACAACCACACCAAAATATTATACGACAAGGACTTGATTTAATGTACAAAGAAATCGGATAATTATGGCTCTTAAAGAAACCCTACACGACTTAAAAGAGAAGTACAAAGGCCAGAAAATGGCCCCTGCATTTAATGCCATTCATACCTTTTTATATGCGCCAAACGAGACCACCCATGGTGGCACGCACATCAAAGGGGCAGACGATTTAAAACGAACCATGAATACCGTGATCATGGCCTTAGTGCCTTGTCTGATTTTTGGGATGTTCAATGCAGGCTACCAACATTATTTGGCCATTGGCCAGGGCGCTGCAGCCAGTGGTGATTTTTTCAGTACTGCTTTCTGGAATTTGGATAACCTAATCTTCGGTGCTTGGAAGGTCATTCCGCTCGTGGCAGTTTCATACATCGTCGGATTAACCGTGGAGTTCATCTTTGCCGTGATCAAGGGTCATGAAGTTGAGGAGGGCTATTTGGTCACTGGAATGCTGGTTCCGCTCATTGTTCCGGTCGACATTCCTCTTTGGATGTTATCCGTGGCTGTGGTCTTTGGTGTGGTCATTGGTAAGGAAGTGTTTGGAGGTACGGGAATGAATATTCTGAATCCAGCACTGACCATCCGTGCTTTCTTATTTTTCGCCTATCCAACTTGGATGAGTGGTGATAAGGTATGGGTTGCCGGCGCTCAAGAACGGGCCTCTCAAATTGCGGCTGGTTTGGAATTGGATTCGATTTCTGGTGAGACCATCCTGGGATCGTTGGCTCAGAACAAAGCTGCGGGTTACGATTTATGGGACATGTTTTTAGGTTTTATTCCGGGCTCTGTCGGTGAAACTTCCACAGCCCTGATTCTCGCGGGTGGATTATTTTTAGTCTTTACAAAAATTGGAAGCTGGCGCATCATGGTGTCTGCCGTGATTGGTGCTTTGGTTATGGGGCTGATGTTCAATGGAGTGGTCGACGCCGGTTGGATCGATGGCTCAAGCAAGTTCTACAGTCTGATGAATACCCCATTTTGGGTCCACTTGATCATTGGTGGATTGGCTTTTGGAATTGTCTATATGGCCACAGATCCTGTTACCGCATCCCAAACCAATAAAGGCAAATGGATTTACGGTTTTTTGATCGGTTTTATCTCGGTTCTGATCCGCGTATTTAATCCAGCCTATCCAGAGGGGGTCTTTTTGGCCATCCTGCTGATGAATGTTTTTGCGCCAACCATTGATCACTATGTGATTCAAGGCAATGTGAAAAGAAGAATGAATCGTTTAAAAGTTAAAAACGCGTAAGATGGCGATCAACACAGAAAAAAACAGTTATACCGTAGTATTCGCCGTGGTCATGGTGGTAATCGTCGGATCCATTCTCGCTGGCTTATTCATGTTGTTCCGTCCTCAAATTGAGGCCAACGAGCGCTTTGAAAAACAGCAGAATATTTTGTACGCCATGGGTGTCAATCAAAATCAAGGGGCCAATGATGTGGTTTTTATCCCTACTGAATCCGTAGAGGCTGAATTTCAGAAGTACATTACGCGTCAGGTGGTGATTCAGGGAGATCAAGTTACAGAAAACGACCAAGCCTTTCTCATTGATGTTAAAAAGGAAGCCACTAAGGCTGCTGATCCAGCTTACGACCGACGTCTGCCTTTATTTGAAGGATCCATTGAAGGAAAGGACATCTTTGTGGTTCCTGTTCGCGGTAAAGGCCTTTGGGATGCCATTTGGGGCTTCGTAGCCATGGACAAAGACATGGTGATTCACGGAGTTTATTTTGATCACAAAGGAGAAACCCCGGGACTTGGTGCTGAAATCAAACAACGATATTTCATGGATGATTTTAAGGGGGAGGGATTCTTAGTTGACGGAAACTTTGCTGGTATTGCCGTAGCTAAGGGCAATAACGACCCAAAAAACTTAATCAAAGATGACCAGGAAGTTGATGCCCTAGCCGGGGCAACCATTACCGGAGATGGGCTTTCGGCCATGCTAAAGAAGGACATTCGTCTTTATGTCCCTTACTTTAAATCATTAAATTAAATCTTATGGGACTGCTCTCTAAAAAAGATTCAAAACTTATTTTCGACCCCTTAGCGGACAACAACCCGATCACCATTCAGGTTTTGGGTATTTGTTCAGCGCTGGCCATTACGGCTCAGCTCAAACCCTCCATCGTGATGGCACTTTCAGTAATTTTTGTATTGGGTATGGGGAATGTGGTCATCTCACTGATGCGTAACATCATCCCTTCGAAAATTAGAATTATCGTCCAGTTGATTGTCGTGGCGACCCTTGTGATCATTGTCGATTTGGTGCTCAAGGCCTTCGCTTACGAATTGAGTAAGGAACTTTCAGTGTTTATCGGGTTGATCATTACCAATTGTATCATCATGGGTCGATTTGAGGCGTTTGCCTTAGGCAATGGTCCTTGGCGTTCTTTCCTTGATGGGGTGGGCAATGCATTGGGCTATGGAGTTATTTTGATCATTGTCGGTTTCTTTAGAGAATTATTGGGTTCAGGAACTTTATTTGGATTCAAAGTTCTAGGGGATTCGGTTGAAAAGACAGGGCTCTACGCTTTTGGTTACGAAAACAATGGATTTATGGTGTTGCCCCCGATGGCCCTGATTGTGGTCGGTATAATCATTTGGGTGCAACGCTCTCGAAATAAAGAACTGATAGAAGAAGTATAATAAGGCCATGATGCACACTAAATTCGTGCATCAAAAACGATTGACATATGGAGCATTTAGAATTATTTTTTAAATCGATTTTTGTAGACAACATGGTGTTTGCCTACTTCCTTGGGATGTGTTCCTACTTGGCGGTATCAAAAAAGGTAAGTACAGCGGTTGGTTTGGGCGCTGCCGTTATTTTCGTATTGACCGTGACGGTCCCTTTGAACTGGCTCTTGGATCAATACATACTACAGCGCGGGGCCTTGAGTTGGTTAGGCGCAGAATTTGCAGAGTACGATTTGAGCTTTTTGTCTTTCATTTTGTTCATTGCGACCATCGCTACAATGGTACAACTGGTAGAAATCGTCGTTGAAAAATTTTCACCTTCCCTGTATAATTCTTTGGGAATTTTCCTGCCCTTGATCGCGGTAAACTGTGCGATTTTGGGGGGCTCGCTCTTCATGCAATCCAGAGAAATTGAAACCTTTACATTGGCCTTGAATTACGGGTTTAGCTCAGGTATTGGTTGGTTTTTGGCGATTCTTGCCATTGCTGCCATCCGTGAAAAAATACGTTATTCAAATGTCCCAGCCCCTTTGCGTGGCCTTGGGATCACCTTCATCATCACGGGTCTAATGGCCATTGGATTCATGAGTTTTGGTGGAATGCTTACCGGAGGAGATGATGCAGCAGAGACTACTGAAGTGGCTGTTGCTGACCCGATAATTGAGATGTCTAACAATGAAGCTTCTGAGCCGGTATTAACGGGTGCCGAACCAGAGGTCAATGAAACGATAGAATAAGATGATATTAGTCAGTACACTCGGCGTTATTTTAGCCACTGTAGCCGCATTCTTGGTGCTCACACTTTTGCTTGTGGCTTTATTGTTGTTTACTAAAGAAAAGCTATCTCCTTCTGGTCCTGTGACCATCACCATCAACGGAGAAAAGGAAATCGAAGTGGCCTCGGGGGGCACATTGCTGTCTACCCTAGGGAATCAAAAAGTATTTTTACCGTCAGCTTGTGGTGGCGGTGGTACCTGCATTCAATGTGAGTGTCATGTATTGGACGGTGGTGGAGAGGCATTGCCTACAGAAACACCACATTTCACTCGAAAAGAGTTGCAGCACGGTGCTCGTTTGGCCTGTCAGGTTAAAGTAAAGCAAAACATGTCGATTCAGATTCCTGAGGAGATTTTTGGGATCAAAAAATGGGAGGCCACTGTGGTGCGTAATTATAATGTCGCCTCCTTTATCAAGGAATTTGTGGTTGAAATCCCAGAGGACATGAACTACAAAGCCGGAGGATACATTCAAATTGAAATACCGCCCTGTGAGATTAAATATCAGGACATTGATATTACGGCACACCCTGAGGAACACGAAACACCGGATAAGTTTCAGGCAGAATGGGACAAGTTTGGTTTGTGGCCACTGGTGATGAAAAACTCAGAAAATGTAGAACGTGCTTATTCTATGGCCTCTTATCCGGCAGAAGGCCGCGAGATCATGCTGAATGTACGTATCGCAACGCCGCCATGGGATCGCGTAAAAAATGGTTGGATGGATGTAAATCCAGGGATCGCTTCTTCTTATATTTTTGCGCAGAAGCCTGGAGATAAAGTGACCATTTCAGGACCTTACGGAGAGTTTTTCATCAACGAGTCTGATTCAGAAATGCTTTATGTGGGTGGTGGTGCTGGTATGGCGCCAATGCGTTCGCATCTTTATCACTTGTTCAAAACCCTGAAAACAGGCCGCACAGTAACCTATTGGTATGGTGGTCGCTCAAAGCGCGAATTGTTTTACTTGGATCATTTTGAGCAGCTCGAGAAAGAATTTAAGAACTTTAAATTTTATCTGGCCTTATCTGAGCCACTTCCTGAGGATAATTGGAAGGTCAAAAAAGACATCAACGATGAAAAGGGTGATGGCTTTGTAGGATTCATCCATCAGGTGGTCATCGATAATTATTTGAATCATCACGAGGCTCCAGAGGACATCGAACTCTACTTCTGTGGACCACCACTCATGAACCAAGCCGTTCAAAAAATGGGTGAGGACTTTGGAATTCCCGACGAGAACATTCGCTTTGACGATTTCGGAGGATAAATAAAAAAAAGACTGGCTGCGCTGGTCTTTTTTAACTTTAACGATACAGCATGAGCGATCGATTGAGCCCACAGGAAATGCATTACCTCGCGATGAATGTCGTAGGTGAGGATTTAAAAGAGCAGGGCTACGAATTTCTTGGGGTCAATTCAGACCTTAAAAAGAACCCGCAATTTGTGGCCTTAAAAGATAAGACCATTCATTTTATTGTCGTTCGTGCCGTACAGTACCCGCAGGACCCCGATCAAATGGATGAGGCATTGATGATAAAAATGCGTGGACACGCAGAGGCTCACGAAGCAAAATTGGCTTATGCTGGAGTGGGATTAGGGCACGGTACAAATTACGGAGCGCCTCCCCTAAAGGACGAGCCTTATACTCAGGTTTATAACGGAATTAAATGGTTATGAAGACTTACTTTAAAGGCCTACTTATTGTGCTGTTGATTTTAGGTTGCAGCCCAAAATCAGAATTTCGTGAGATTTACGGCAATGCCTTTGGGACGACTTATTCCATAAAGGTCTTTACTGAATTGACCGATGAGTCCTTGCAAAAACAGGTGGATGAATTGGTCCAAAACGTCAATGCTTCAATCAGTACTTATGACCCAACGAGTTTGATTTCTAGGGTAAATCGAGGGGATACGGCACTCATTGCAGATGCTTACTTCACCCAAGTGCTGGCCTTGTCCAGACAGGTCAATGCTCAAACGGACGGGTTTTTTGATCCTACCGTAGGTATTTTGGTCAATGCACTGGGTTTTGGTCCCATTAAAATCAATGACTTACCCAATAATCAAGCGCTGGACTCGCTTTGTCAGTTTGTGGGCTTGCAACAGGTAAAGATTGCTCCCGATGGTGCCATAAGCAAGAACCATCCCTCAGTTTATTTAGATTTCAACGCCATCGGCAAGGGTTATGGTATTGATGTCATTGGCATCGCTCTAGAGGAACTTGGCATCGCGAATTATTTGATTGAAATTGGGGGAGAAGTTCGCGCCAAGGGATTGAATATTAGAAAGAATCAATCGTGGCTCATCGGTATTGAATCCCCCGAAGTCAATGGCGATGGTCGCCGGATCGATAAAGTTCTTGAAATAACAGACCAAAGCATGGCTTCTTCTGGTAATTATCGCAAATTTAAAGAAGATGCTCGCACCGGACGTAAATATGTCCATACCGTTAATCCACAGCGTTGTCGCGCAGAGGAAAATGCAATCACAAGTGCTACGGTTATCGCCGCGACTTGTGCCGAGGCCGATGCCTATGCTACGGCGATTATGGCCATGGGGCTTGAACGGACCAAACAGCTTTTGTCTGAGCGACCAGATTTGCAGGTGTATTTTACCTACCACGATCAGGCCAATGAGCCACGTTGGTATGCAACACCAAATTTATTGGATCGTTTGAAGCAATAGTGCTCTAATCCATCAATTTTTTAATCGGGATAATGGCGTTTAGTCTTTATGGGCTAACGGCAGAAGTTCTCCTGGAGCCAAACCGTAACCTATGGTTTGTTCCTGACTGATTTCTTTTGAAATATCGAAGGCCTCAACCCGAAAACCAACTGATTCTAGTCGCTGGAAGTAGTCCATGCCATAGACGCGAACATGGTCGTATTGACCAAAAATCTCAGCCCTCTTTTTGGGATCGGTAATGGTGTCATCCTGAAACGTCGTCTCTCTGTCGGCCTCGTAGGGCACTTGCAAGATTGCCAGCCCTCCTGGCTTTAGAACACGATAAATCTCCCTCATGGCCTTAAGGTCATCTGGGATGTGTTCCAAGACGTGGTTGCAGATGATCAGATCGTATTGATCGTTGTCAAACGGTAAAGCGGTTATGTCCGCTTTGACATCGGCCAGGGGTGAGTTCAGGTCAGTGGTGGTATAATCCAAATTTTCAAGGGCCCTAAAACGCGAGTAAAACGCTTGTTCTGGGGCGAAATGAAGAACTTTAAGCGGTTCAGAAAACAAGCCCGTGTGCGCTTTTAAATACAACCAACACAAGCGATGACGTTCTAAAGAGAGCGTTCCGGGTGACAGCACATTGGCCCGCATGCGTCCATATCCATAGGGTAGAAAACGCCGATAGGATTTACCATTGATGGGGTCGGTAAAACGTTTACCTCGCCACATTAAGTCCAATAGGGGTCGGAGATAAATGCTGATGCTGATCAGCCAGGGCCGGGGTATGGTATTGAGTATGTACCGAAATAATCGCTTCATGAGCTCAATTGTATTATGGGGCTGATCGATAAGGATCTTCTTCGTCTGAACTGATGCCCAAGGCCGCGTATACATAGTCAAAGGTACTGAGCAACTGAGGTTTGCCTTGCACGATGGCAACATTGTGTTCAAAATGAGCACTCGGAGTCTTATCTTGAGTTACAATGGTCCAGCCGTCTTCGAGTTGCCTGACTTTGTGTGTTCCCATGTTGATCATAGGTTCTATGGCTATGGTCATTCCTTCGAGAATTTTCTTTCCACGCCCTCTTCTTCCGTAATTGGGAACCTCAGGATCCTCATGAAGACTTTTTCCCAGCCCATGTCCAACCAATTCGCGTACCACACCATAGCCGTGGGATTCACAATATTGTTGGACTGCGAATCCAATATCGCCAATGCGATGACCCACGGTAAAGGCCTCGATGCCCTTATAGAGGGATTCCTTGGTCACCTCAAGAAGTTTTTTAACCTCAGGAGCAACCTCACCCACCTCAAAGGTATAGGCGTGATCTCCGTAAAAGCCGTTTTGCAAGACGCCACAATCAATGGCCACGATATCACCTTCTTTAAGGGGTTGATCGGTGGGTAAGCCGTGAACGACCGCCTCATTTACAGAAGTCAGTAGGGTAGAAGGACAACCGTAAAGTCCAAGAAATCCTGGTTTGGCTTGATGATCGCGGATGAAGGTTTCCGCCAGGGCGTCAAGGGATTTTGTGGTCACCCCAGGAGCGACCTCTTTGGCCAGCATGCCCAGGGTTTTCGATACCAATCGGGCACTTTGTCGCATTAATTCAATTTCTTCTGGGCTCTTGAGATGAATCATAATGGTTTTATGCTGCTTTTTGTGGAAACTGTTCGATAAATTGATCCAGAGCCTCGCTGCGCTGGGAGCCGATCAAAAACTTTTTACCCGATTTGAGTCTAATGGCCAAGCCTTTAGCACCCCGCATGTTGTATACTGTGCCATAAGCCGTAAACAAGCGAATGCCCCATCCGCCGACAAATCCGTAGTGCACGACTTCAATGGTCTGTATATCCTCCCACGAGTGAAATTTGGTTAAAAAGGGTACAAACCTCATGCGAATTCCGTCCCGGTCAATGCGCGTATCGAGTCGCATCCATTTAAAGAAACCCATAAGGCCTAGGTTAAAGGCATTCAGTGCAATCATTCCTGTATTGTCTAAGGGTTTTGAACCCAAGGGCACCTCCAGAATCAGCTGCTGGATCAGGCCATAGAAACTCACGCCGAAAAGCCCTATTAGTAGGGCCCATAGCCACCATTGGTTAAACGATTGTGACTCGGTGAATTCTGATGTAGGATTAATCGGCATAGGCAGGAGTGTAAGGCTCTTGTTGGATGATTTTCATCAAGTCTTTTTCCAAGGTTTCTTGAGTGTACTCAACGATGCGGTTGAGTTCGGCACCGTCCTTATAGACCATAATCGTTGGGATGAATTCGATGTCGTATCCTGCTTCGTAGCCCTGTGGGGTGTCTTTGTCGTGGGTCATGGCAATGATTTCCAATTGACTCAGGTCAAAGTTAGTCATGTCCAGTAATTTCAGCAGTGCGGGGACTTCTCTTTGGCTGTCCTCACACCAAGTCCCCATGAATACTTTAATGTAACACGGTTTTAGCAATGGTTTGAGGGATTCCACTACGGCTGGGTCCGGGGTATAAAACGCCGCATTTTCCTCAAGCCAAGTAGAAAAGGGCTCTTGATTGAGTCCATTGGCATTGATTGGACCCAAAAGCATTTGACCCCCATCAATGGTGTCGGCTACCATAAGATTCACAGACTCATCAGGCGAGTCAGTTGAGTTGTTTTGTTTGTTTTGATTTTGACAGGCCATAAGGACGAGGCTCATCATTAAAAAAAGGCTAAATGTTTTGTTCATGGTTTAATCGATTAAAGGAGATTGAGTCATGGCCTCAGGGAGGTCTATCCCCATTAGTTTTAAAATGGTCGGAGCCACATCACCCAAAACTCCAGAGCGGATGTAGCGGTGCGTTTTACTGACTAAAATTAGGGGTACAGGATTGGTCGTATGCGCAGTGTTCGGGCTGCCGTCGGGATTGATCATGGTTTCGCTATTGCCGTGATCGGCGATGATTAAGGTGCTGTAACCGTGGTCTAGGGCCAAAGGTACAAGGGTAGCCACGCATTGATCGACGGTTTCACAGGCCTTTATGGCTGCTTTTAAATCACCGGTATGTCCCACCATATCCGGATTGGCAAAATTTAAACAGATGAAATCTGCGGTTTCTCCAGTGATTTCAGGAGTGATTTTATCGCGAATATCAAAGGCACTCATCTCAGGTTTTAGATCATAAGTCGCCACTTTCGGAGATGGGCATAAAATGCGTTTCTCTCCTTCAAAAGGCGTTTCACGACCGCCATTGAAAAAGAACGTTACATGTGGGTACTTTTCGGTCTCGGCAATACGAATTTGTGCTTTTCCCGCTTTAGCAATCACCTCACCCAGGGTGTCACTCAAATTATCTTTGTCATAAACCACTTTAATGCCTTTAAAGGTGTCATCGTAATTGGTCAATGTCAGAAAATGTAAGTCTAAAGGGGTCATGGACCACTCTGGGAAGGCCTTTTGAGTCAGCGCCTGGGTCAATTCTCTGCCCCGATCTGTTCTAAAATTAAAAAAGACGACAACATCACCGTCCTTGATTTGACGCGCATCCTGATCTGAGCGCGAATCGGATGAATTTACTGCCTGAATTTTCATGGGCTCAATGAACTCATCAGTGATGCCGTTTTGATACGAAGCCTTAAGTCCGGCAATGGGGTCAGAACAGCTTTCTCCATGTCCATGGACCAGAAGGTCATAGGCTTTTTTAACCCGCTCCCATCGCTGGTCGCGATCCATGGCGTAATACCGACCGATGAGACTGGCCAATTCGGCTCCACTTTCCCTCAGAATGGGTTGGAGATCGGCTACATAATTCGGGGCACTTTTAGGATCGACATCTCGGCCATCGGTAAAGCCATGAACCAACATTTTTGGGACTTTGGCCTTAGCCCCGGCCACTAATAAAGCCTTGAGATGATCAATGTGGGCGTGTACGCCACCATCCGAGAGCAGGCCGATAAAATGGACGGTACAAATCTGTTCTCGCGCATGATCAAAGGCTGCTTTTAGCTCAGGTTCTTGATCGATGCTGCCCTGTGCCACAGCACGATTAATCTTGGCCAAATCTTGATAGACGATGCGTCCCGCTCCCAAGTTCATATGTCCCACTTCACTATTCCCCATTTGCCCCTCAGGCAAGCCCACATGCGGGCCATGGGTCAGAAGGGTGGCATTGGGATACTGATGCGGCAAACCATCCATAAAGGGGGTGTGGGCTTGAGCGACTGCCGAAACCTCGGGGTTTTGGGTCATTCCCCAACCGTCTAAAATCATCAAAAGAACCTTCTGCGACATAGGGTCAAAATTTAAGTGACAAAGATAATCAATCAAGCGGGTTCACGCCAATAGCAGTGGGTTGATGTCTAAGATGTGGTACTTTTTGTAGTCCGCTAAAAATTCAGGGGTCAGTACCTGCGCCCCGGATAGGTTTTCATTTATGAGCAATTCGTATAGGTCGATGGCCCTGTAGGCTTCGAGCATGGGGATGGACACAGGGGCAAAACTGTAGTGCCACGGTTCATGTGCAAAGCCATTTCGGTTGGGATCATTGGTGTAGACTTGAAAAAAACCAAATTTATCTGCGTTCTCTTGCATCCACAGATTAAAGTCGCAAAAGACGCCCTGGCCGTAGTAGTGCCTGGTCTCCAGTACCGATTCCGGTTTGGATACCCCACCGTCGATCAGGTCTAAATCCGTTCCCCAGTGATGCCTTGAGGTTCCGGGTATGGTCGAGTACTCTATGATGCGTTTGACCGCTGCAGCCGCCGGGGTGCCCTCTTGGGTGTATCGTCTGTATTTACGCTGAAAAATGGATTTTTGACGATCAAAGCTACGATAGGCCGATACGACCTCAATCTCAATGCCATCCTCAAGAGCTGCAGCCTGCATCTGCCCCAGGGCCAGGGCGGTATCTTTCTGCATGGTGGTGAGATAGGTATCCCCGACCAAATCTCTTGGATTTTTCCCGATAAGCTCGTCTATGGTGTATGATTGACCTAGAACCTTTGTCGAATTAGCCTTTACGGTGGTTGACCAAAGTGGATGATCCAAGCCCACACCCAGACTGCCTAATCCCATGGTTTTAATGAAGTGACTGCGTTTCATAAGCCGCTATTCTCGAGCATTAAATGGTAAAAGAACATCAGGTCCCATGCGATAGACAGACTTATTTGGCTCAAAGATCACTACGGGGTGAGCAACTTTGGCCCAAACTTCAGGTCCCATGACGCTTAGCCATGAGCCTTCAGGCAAACCCACCACGGATATCTCGTTTTGACACTGAAATTCTCGAATTCGGGTTTCACGCGTTTCACCCATATGCGTACTATTTTTATCGGGTTCGATATAATGGGCATTGATGTTGAATCCGACGCGTCCAAGAGTTTTTAATGAAGGAGGAAGCACGATGGGCATGTCATTTGTGGTGTGCATTCCTAAGCCACCAATATTCGCTCCTGCACTGGTACCCAGATAGGGGATGCCTTTATCCAACACTTGATTCAGGGGTTCCATTAGATTAAGTTCATGTAATTTGCGCACCAGCAAAAAGGTATTGCCTCCACCGACAAAAATGCCTTGGGCCTTTTTTATGGTTGCCTCAGGGTCAGCGACCTCGTTTAATCCAATTACGTTTAAGTCGATGGTCTTAAAGGCTTCCCTGGCTTTCTGAGTATAATCCTCCTCACTCATTCCATTAGGTCTGGCGTAAGGCACAAAAACAATGCAATCAGTACCTTGAAAAAAGGATTGCAGTTCCGGTAAGAGGTAGGCCAAATAGTCCTGAGCATGAAGGGTAGAGGTACTGGCTAAAATGAGTCGATTCATCAGTTTTTTTGTGATTAAGCCTAATTTTGGCTTGTTCAAATTTAATCATTAATCACCCTGAGGCCATGGCTTGCAACAATTATCTTGACTGAAAATCCAATTCAACTTTTTTACCTAGTTTGTTTCACCCAAAGTTTAAGGAGAATTAAACATTTGTATCAAAGAGAATTTACTAGGTTTGTGATTGTTCAGATTTATTGGTCCATGTCAAAATACAAAGTCTTGATGGTGTTGGGTTTGTGCCTCTGCTGTTTGCTCCATTTGAGCCTAATAAGCCCATTTGCGGTCCACGAAATTCACGACAGAGCCCCCGAGTTAGTCTGCAACGGATCTGAGTTAGAGCGTCACAAATTTTATGTCAGCACGACAAACATTGAGTACAATTCGGCCAGTCAAAACTTGGAAATGATTTCTCGAATTTTCACCGATGACCTGGAGGCGGTACTGCGCCAGAGGTATGACCCAGAGCTTAAGCTTAACCCTGAGAATGAGTCCGAGGGCCAGGAAGAATTAATTAAAAAATACATACTGCGCCAGTGGCGTATTCAAAATGGAGATGCTGTCCATGAATTGAATTATTTGGGACATCAATTTGATATTGATCAGGTCAAATTATTTATCGAAGTGCCCTTGGGGATGCATCCAAATCGCTTATTTATAGAAAACAAAACGCTTTTTGATTTGACCTCGGAGCAGCAAAATGTGATTCATGTAAAAGTTGGAGATCAGCGCCGAAGTTTACTGCTTTTTCCCGAGAATCCTAACGGAGTGTTAAACTTTGATTGAGTCCAAACAAGAACCAGCAGAAAAGGCTATTTTTAGGCCACTTTAAAATTATGCATATGAAACTTAGAGCAGTCGCCATTTGGCTGTTGGCCATGTCTACGACATTCATCGTACAGGCTCAACAGCAAGAGCCCGATTCAGAGAGAAAACCAGGTCACTACAACACCAATAGATTTAAACAACTCTACGAGGAGTTTTCCACACCGAATCAATATCGTTCGGCAAGTGGTGCCCCTGGACCGGCCTATTATCAGCAGCAAGCCGATTATAAAATGGACCTCACTTTAAATGACGCTTTATCTCAAATATACGGGGAGGAGACCATCACCTATACAAACAATTCTCCAGATCAACTCGAATACCTTTGGGTACAACTGGATCAAAACAAAAGAGCTCGCGACAGCAAGAGTCCCTTGATCGAAGCTTCAGGAGCCTTTCCGGCAAAATTGGCCAGCAGTTTTGTCAGTGAATACATGGGAGAAGGTTTTGATGGCGGATTCAAAATTGATTGGGTACGCGACGAAAAGGGTAAACCATTACCGCATACAATAAATCGCACCATGATGCGCATTGAGATGCCTCAGGCTTTGGAACCAGGAGATCGATTTGTCTTTTCGATTAAATGGTGGTACAACATACCTGAACACACCATCGACCGTGCCCGAAGTGGATACGAAACTTTTGAAGATGGCAATAAGGGCTATGTGATTGCTCAATTCTATCCCCGCATGGCGGTTTACTCCGATGTCGAAGGGTGGCAAAACAGTCAGTTCTGGGGTCGCGATGAATTTGCCCTGCCCTTTGGTAATTTTGAGGTATCGATAACCGTACCATCGGATCACGTCCTTGACGCCACTGGCGTTCTTACCAATCGAAAAGAAGTCTTTTCGAAAGAGATGATGCGGCGTTATGAATTGGCCAAAAAGAGTTATGATAAACCCATTTTGATCGTGACTCAAGATGAAGCCGAGGCGGCCTCCAAGGGCTTTGCGACCAGCAGCAAAACTTGGCGTTTCGATGCAAGAATGGTCCGTGATTTCGGATTTGCCACATCGAGACGATACATTTGGGACATGATGGCCGTGCGCATCGGAAATCGAGACGTTATGGCAGTGTCCGTTTATCCGCCTGAGGGGAACCCGCTTTGGGAGGATTGGTCAACCCGTGTGGTGGCCAGTACGCTAAAATCATACTCTAGAATGACTTTTGACTACCCTTATCACAAAGCGATTTCGGTTCATGCTAAAAATCAAGGAATGGAATATCCCATGATTTGTTGGAATTACGGTCGTCCAGAAAAAGATGGGAGTTACAGTGAGCGAACCAAGTATGGAATGTTTGGTGTGATCATTCACGAGGTGGGTCACAATTTCTTCCCAATGATTGTCAATAGTGACGAAAGACAGTGGACTTGGATGGATGAAGGGATCAATACATTTGTTCAGTACGTTGCAGAACAAGACTTTGGGGAAGCCTACCCTGAGGCCATTGCGCCCAACACGGTTTATCCCTCGCGTCGAGGCCCAGCTAAAGCCATTGTCAACTACATGGCGGGTGACCAAGATCGTTTAGCACCCATCATGACCAAAGGCCTGAATACGTTTAATTTTGGAGCCAATGGTTATTCAAAACCGGCCACTGGATTAAATATATTGCGCAAGACCATTATGGGAGAGGATCTTTTTGATTACGCCTTTCGCACCTACTCACAGCGTTGGATGTTCAAGCATCCGACCCCTGAAGATTTTTTCCGCAGTATGGAAGACGCTTCAGCCATTGACTTAGATTGGTTCTGGCGCTCTTGGTTTTATACTACAGACTACACAGACATTGGCGTAGCGGGAGTCAAAAAATACTACGTTACCCATAAAATGAATAAGACCATGCGTCAAATGATGGCGGCTCGTGGGTTTAGCGAAAGTGATTTACCACCATTGGTCTATCTGGTTGAGGAGGACAGTGAGGACTTTGATGAGTCCCTGCGCAATCAATCGCTCAACGATGTGGTCACCCTTCAAGAATTCATCATGGACCGCATGAGTCCAGAAGAGCGGAGCAACTTAAAAATGCCCAAGTATTTTTACGAGGTGACCTTTGAAAAGCCAGGAGGTATTCCAATGCCAATCATCGCGGAATACACCTATGCCGATGGAAGCAAGGAGCGTGTGACCTATCCCGCCCAGATCTGGCGACTTAATGATGAAGCGGTAGGTAAAGTCATTGCCTCTGAGAAAGAGATTGTCAAAATTGTGGTCGATCCTGATGAGGAAACTGCAGACATCGATACCGCGAACAATTCTTGGCCTGCAGAAGAAACCGTAGGTGAGTTTCAAACCTTCAAAAACAACATTAAAGGACAATAGTCTTTTTAACAAGCCAAACAGACTTAGCCCTGACCTTTTCGTCAGGGCTTTTGTTTGCTGTCGTCTTTACTTTAATATCTTTGCATCATGATGTTACCGTTTCTTTTTATTAGTGGTGCTGAAATAGCCTTCATTGTGTTTATCGTTTTGATGGTATTCGGAGCAGATAAGGTTCCCGATATCGCCCGTGGTTTGGGCAAGACCATGAAGCAAATTCGCCATGCGACAGATGACATCAAAAAAGAAATAACAAAAAGTGCCGATAAACAGGGCGTCGATGTGACTGAGTTCAAGAAGTCCATCGATCAGGTCAAAGAAGATGTGGACCAAATCACGGGTCCGATCAAGCGACAATTTTGATTAGCGTTTTCGCGCGATAGACAAACCATCTCTAATGGGCAAGAGTACCGTTTGATAATCAGGATGTTCCTGGAGTATTCGATTGTACTGCTGAAGAACCTTTGTGTCCAGATCATCTTTATCCGCAGCTTGAGTCACTTTGCCACTCCATAGGACATTATCACTGATCAGGACACCCCCAGAATTCAATTTAGGGGTGACCAAGGACAAATAGTTGAGGTAATTGGATTTATCAGCGTCCATAAATACCAGATCGAATGTGGTCTGGAGTTTTGGAATAATGTCGAGGGCGTTGCCGACATGAGGAATAATTTGTTCTGATTTACCGGATAAATCAAAATACTTCTGTTGAATACGACGTAATTCAGGGTTGCGGTCTACAGTATGAAGAACGCCATCTTTTGCTAAGCCCTCACTTAAACACAATGCGGAGTAACCAGTATAGGTCCCTATTTCCAAAATGGATTTGGGTTGCAGGAGTTTTGCGATGAGACTTAAAAGGCGACCTTGGAGGGGTCCACTCAGCATTCTTGGGGCAAGAATGGTTTGCCAGGTCTCGCGATTCAGAGCCTGTAAGAGTTCTGGTTCGTGCTCAGAGTGTTCCTGCGCATATTGATCGATTTCTGGAGGCAGGAAGTCCATTAGGCTAAAATTTTATCCACCAAGGCTTGCTTGGCTTTCTGGTCATCCCCAAAAAGCCATTGAAGGACGTTGTCCTCCCAAATTGCATCACATTCCTCAGGGTTGAGCAATCCTTGTTTCTGGGCTAAATCGAGAATTTTTCCAGGATAAGACGATTGGGCTGCACTTTCCATTTCGCCTAAGGGATATGGGTCGTCAAGCCCCATCAATACCTGCTTGCTGCCTTGATTTTTTATTAAGAGCTCGAGGGATCCCGTGTCATGCACTAGGGTATCAAAAAAGATATTTTTATGCCCCACACTTTTTCTTGGATGAATTTTTTCCTCAAACAAATCTGGTCTGCCGTCAAAGCCTTGGATTCGGCGGCCGAGATTGATTTGTGCCAGTTGACCGCCATGGGCAAAGCAGGTCCGCATGTTTGGAAATTTATCGGCATAACCGTTCAGGGTATAAAAGTGGTAGGCGTCGGCGCATTGTGCCAACATCCAAATCAGGTGGAACCGCCACGCTGTATTTTGTAGCTTGATGAATTTTTCTCCGTCGTAGGGATGAATTTCAACCGCTAAATTATATGAAGAAGCCAATTCAAAGATGGGTTCATTTTCTGCGTCAAATATACTCCGCCAGGTCCCGATGGTGTCCATATAATGCGTGGGCAAACACAACAGTTTCAGCCCGAGTTCCTCGACACATCGCTCGATTTCCCAGAGTGCACCACGCACAAATCCGGGGTGTACCACAAAGCCACAGGTGAATTTTCCACTGTAATCGTGCTGTATCCGGGCATTAAAGTCATTCTGAAAGCGCAGGGCTTGTTTCATTTCTTCAAGCCGTAAGCCATTGCCATAAAGTTGCGAGAGGTTCAACACCACAGCATGATCAATGCTGTATTGATCCATCCATTGAAGTTTTTCATTCAGAAAAAAGCTCGAGTCCGTAACTGGCCGACTCCAGTCTTTTTGCAGCATGAATTTACGGTCTTTATCCACCCAAAAGATAGCTTTATCTTTCATGAAAGTCGGGATTTCCTCAGGGTAAGGCAAAAGGTGTGAATGGCCGTTAATGCGCAATTTTCTCTTCATATCGGTGGCTTATTGGTCTGTAGGTTGCTCTTGTGACAAGCGCTTTAAGGATTAAAGTTACAAAGATTTTGTACGCCCGCCATCGATGGGTAGGTTGATCCCGTTAATGTATCCAGCTGAGGGACTGCACAAAAAGGCAATGCCACAGGCGATTTCCTGAGGGCTTGCAAAGCGGCGCGCAGGAACAACAGAGGCCATAAAGGCCTGAGCTTCTTGTGGTGTTTTGTTCAAACGCTTGGCGGCAGAAGTTACAATATCGTCCAATCGATCTGTGGTCGTAAAGCCAGGCAGTACATTGTTTACCGTGATCCCAAATGGACCTAATTCTACCGATAAAGTTTTACTCCAATTGGCCACAGCACCTCTGATGGAGTTGCTGACCCCTAAATTTTCGATGGGTTGTTTGACTGAGGTGGAAATCACATTGACAATACGGCCATATTTCGCTTCTTTCATGCTGGGTACCACGGCTTGAGTCAAAATCTGATTGCAGAGCAAATGTTGAGAAAAGGCCGCTGCATATTGATCTGGATCCGCTTCGAAGGCGAGTCCAGAAGGTGGGCCACCGGTATTGTTGACCAGCACATGAACTTGATATTTACGTCGAATTTCTTCAACTGCAGTTTTGAATCCCTCAAGATCCGTAAAATCAGCTCTCACGGCGTGATGTTTTTGGTCCGGCCCTTTTGGCAATTCGGCCAATGTTTTTTCTAATTTCTCCGCGTTACGGGCCATTAAGATGACATGAGCACCTAACTCAGCCAATTCCAGAGCAGTTGCTTTTCCAATGCCTGCTGTACTTCCGCAGACTAAAGCGGTCTTGCCGTTTAAATGTAAATCCATATTTATGATTGATAACTGATGCAAATATTTTTTGGTTCGGTAAAAAATCTGAGGGCTTCAAGGCCACCTTCACGACCTACCCCACTGGCTTTAACACCGCCAAAAGGGGTGCGTAAATCCCGATTGAGCCAGGTGTTGACCCATACAATACCGGATTCAATCTGCTGTGCAAAACGCATGGAACGATCGATATTGCTGGTCCATAAGCTTGCCGATAAACCGTAAGGAACACTGTTGGCCATGGCCAAAACCTCTTGTTCTGAGTCAAAAGGCATGAGTGTGACCACTGGGCCGAAAATCTCTTCTTGGGCCACTTTACAGTGGTGATCCTTAATTTCGATCACAGTGGGCTCTAAATAAAATCCATTAGGACATTCGGGTACATTTACTGTGTTTCCACCAATAAGAACTTGCCCGCCCTCGGCTTTAGCCTGGTCGATATAGCTTAATATTTTTTGTCGATGATCGCTGGAAATCACGGCCCCCAAATCAACCGAGTCGCTGGGTGGACCTACTTTGAGCTTTGCAACCCGGCTCACAAAGTCTGTCTTGAATGACGCGTAAAGGTCACGCTCTACAAAAATGCGGCTGCCACATAGACAAATTTGTCCCTGATTGGCAAAAGAGGACTTCAAGGTGGTGGCCATCATTTTGTCGTAATCGCAGTCGGCAAAAATGATGTTTGGGTTTTTTCCGCCTAATTCCAAAGAGAGTTTTTTGAACATAGGGGCGGCAACACTGGCGATATGTGCTCCGGTTTTGGTGCCGCCTGTAAACGAGACTGCCTTGATCCCTGGGTGTTCCACAATGGCTTGGCCCGCACTTAAGCCGCTTCCGTGTACGATGTTCAGTACGCCCGCAGGAAGCCCAGCCTTCTGACAGATCTCTGCCAATAAATGTGCCGTCACTGGCGTGAGTTCGCTGGGTTTGGCCACGACCGTATTGCCAGCAGCCAGGGCTGGAGCGATTTTCCAGGTAAAGAGATATAGGGGTAAATTCCACGGGGAGATACAGCCTACCACGCCAATGGGGTGCCTCAAGGTGAAGTTGATGGTGTTTTTTCCGACACTTTCATGAGCTTCGCTTGAAAATTGAGTCAAGGCTTGGGCAAAAAATCTAAAATTGCTTGAGGCTCGAGGAATGTCTACACTCATGGCCAGAGCTAATGGTTTCCCGTTGTCGCGAGATTCTGCCTTGGCCAGTGGTTCACGCTGCTCATCAATTAGATCGGCAATGCGCCCGAGTATGGCACTGCGCTCCTCTAAGGTGGTGTTGCGCCAGGTTGAGAAGGCTTTTTGTGCCGCAGTTTGCGCCAGATCGATGTCTTGGGCATCGCTTTCGGGCAATTGACCGTAAATGGCTCCGGTACCCGGTTCAATATTGTCTAAGGTCGCCCCATTAAGCGCGTCTTGAAATTCACCATTGATGTAATTTTGAACTCGAGCCATCAGTTCTGAGGTTTATACGCCATGGCTTTGATTTCGATCAGCAAATGTGGATGGGGCAATTGATGAACCGCTACCGTGGTTCTGGCAGGCCCCGTCTGGGCACTGAAATAAGCTGCGTAGACCTCATTGTACCCCGCAAAATCATTCATATTGACCAAGAAAGTGGTCAAATCGACCAGGTCCTCAAGACCGGCCCCCTGACTCTCGAGATAATCTTTAATGTTGTCCAATACCGCTTTGGTCTGCTCCTTGATGTCCAAGCGCATACTTCCCATGGCATCGACCTGATGGACCCCAGCAAAACTGTTGTCCGGTTTTCGTGCGCTGGTTCCCGAAATATACAGGTAGTCACCCACGCGTTTGATGTGTGGATAAGCCCCGCGGGGGGTGGCTTTTCCTTTGATGAGTTTGCTGCTGTTTTTTGTCATGGTATTTGTTTTTTGGCGTGTTGTGGTATGGCTGAGCTGAGCGACTTTAGTCAATTCTGGTCTGAGCCAAGGATTTCATGGGTTCGTTTTTTGATGAGCATTAATTGTTGATCTAAATCTACAGATTCACTGAGCTTGTGTTCTTTGAGTAGGCTCACGATGGCTTGGTCTTGAGCCCTTCCGCGTGTCATGGCTTGATGATAACTGAGCTCTGGATTGAAGGTGACCATGGAGTATTTACTTTGATACGCTTCAGGGCGTTCCTGTTCCAATTTCACTTCAATGCTTCGTTTTTTTTGAAAGATGGCATCGGCGGTATGTTCTTTCATTTCATAAAAATTATCGAGGGCTAAATTGGCAATGGCATCGGCGTCTGGCTTGCGTTTTTTTGAAAAAGTAGCAAGCAGGTCTTCCCATTGATCAAAGCCCTGATCCATGAGTTGATCGAACACCAGAACATCCTCAAAAGAGGCGTTCATGCCCTGGCCATAAAACGGCACTATGGCGTGGGCCGCATCCCCCATGATGACGGCTTTTCCTTGCCAATGCCAAGGGCCACATTTTATCGTGCCCAAGGGACCTGTGGGGTTGTTTTGATATTGGTCGAGAAGATCGGGAATCAGATCTAAAAGCTCCGGATACTGGGTTTTGAAATAGTCGTGAATTTGACTGGGTTGGGTCAGATGATCAAAACCATAGGGCTGCGTCTGATGGCCCATAAACAATGTTACGGTAAAGCTGCGGTCTAAATTGGGCAAAGCAATGATCATGTCTTGACCTCTTGGCCAAATGTGCAGAGCGTCTGCTCTTAGCTGAAAATCACCGTCTTCACCTGGAGCAATGGATAATTCTTTATAGCCATGACTCAGCCATTCAAGCGAAAAATCGAAATCGGCTATTTTCTCCAGAGTTTTTCTAACCACAGACCCTGCGCCATCACAGCCAAAGATTACATCGGCAGTGATATAAAAACTCGCGGCATCGTCGCCTGACTGCTTGTCCGAGGTGTCTTTTTTGAAACCTGCGGTGTTGGTTTGTAAATCCAAGTCGATGCATGGGGCATTAAAATGCAAACTCACGTTTTGTTCTGCATCTAAGGCATCCAGCAGCAGCGCATTAAGTCCTGGTCGCGAAATGGAATTGATGGCATTTTTAGGGTTGCCGCTGTATGGACTGTAAAATGAGGTTTGCTCCTTCTGATGGATCATACGGCCGCCCATAGGCAAGCTGATGGCCAAGGCTTTTTCTTTGAGCCCTGCCATGCTCAAGGCTTTGAGTCCGCGATCGCTGAGCGCTAAATTGATGGAACGTCCCGCGTCAATGCTCGAGAGGCGCAAATCTGGTCTTTTTTCGACTAAAGTGATTGTGTAGCCTCTTTGCGCCAGGCGAAGCGCCATGAGACAGCCACAGAGCCCGGCACCGATGATCAGTATGTGTTCCTGCGGTTTCATAAGCATTGGCTTAAGCGTTGAACGAATTCATGCACGTCTTGAAAAGAGTTGTAAAGCGGGGCGGGGGCCACACGGATCACATCGGGTTCGCGCCAATCGCTGACGACCCCAAGATCGGTCAATTTTTGATGGAGGGTTTTGTCACTATTTTTGATTTGCAGCGATAATTGAGCACCACGGTGTGCGGGATCGATAGGGGTCAGGATGCGTATCTTGTCATGGCTCAGGGCATTGAGGCTATCGGCTAAAAATCCGGTTAATTTGATGGATTTTTCTCTCAGGGACTTCATTCCCGCGCGATCAAAAAGAT
>Ga0213858_10000189_pt1 | contig 29887 bp, 23 predicted proteins | sample PICome_FD_160122 | JGI IMG/M metagenome (GOLD analysis project Ga0213858, IMG submission 160122) | Coastal seawater microbial communities near Pivers Island, North Carolina, United States - PICO245 | ecosystem: Environmental > Aquatic > Marine > Coastal | place: USA: North Carolina | collected... | reverse complement strand
GAAGGCCAAATGCCGTTGGAAAAAATGTAAACAACGCATAAAAAACAGGAATCTGCAATAAGGCCGGCAAACACCCTTTAAGTGGTGAGGCCCCAGCAGTATTCTGTAATTTCATGGTTTCCTGCTGAATTTTCATCTGGTTGCCCTCGTGTTTTTTTCGAATTTCATCCAATTCAGGTTTAAGCACTTTGAGCTTAGCCTGAGAAACGTACTGTTTGTATTGGACTGGAGAAAGGAGGAGTTTAAAAAATACCGTGAGCAAAATGATGGCGATTCCGGCGGGAAACCATTGACTCAAGACCCCAAAGACCGGAAAAATAATATATTTATTGATCCAACCGAAGATTCCCCAACCCAAAGGCATGGCTTCATCAAGATTTCTGTCGTAAGACTTGAATACCTGATAATCCGTTGGGCCAAAATATAGATTCATGCGCTGATCCAATTCATTTCGATCTGCACTCAACTGCATAGTGGCACGATAAGACTTGGTATAAACGGTGTCAATGGCCTCATCTTCCACTAAATCTTCAGAAAAAAGATCTACCGAGCCAAAAGGCGTGTCGGTGAGCAATAGGCTGCTGAAAAAGTGTTGTCTAAAGTTGATCCAGGTCACGTCTTGTTCTTTCGCCTCATCGCTACCCATGGGTCCGAGCTTATCGAATTCTTTGCCACCATCATGAGCATAAGTCAATCGGGTGTATCGATTTTCATAACTGATGCTCTTGGCTTGACGATATCCCTTTAAAGTCCAATCCAACGCTATGGGTCGATCAAATTCGACGACGTCTTCCAAGCCACGTGTGACGATGTCAAAGCCTAACATGTAGTCATTCTCAGGAAGGCGATAAATGAACTCAATGTAGGACTGTTCAGAGGTTTTTAGTCGCATGGCCAAAACCTGATCGGTTCCTTCTTGTCTCAATTCAGGCTCAAAGTAAAGCTCTGCCGTTGAGAGCATTCTATTCTGTGCCTCGAAACGAAGATCCAAAGAACTATTGCCATCACGCACCAAGTACACTGGAGCACCTTGGTACTGCGTTTGATTTTTTAACTCAACGGAGACCACATAGCCGCCTTTGTTGCTCACCACTAGGGATAACAGTTCGTTTTCTAAAACTGTGGTGTGATCACCCCAAGAAGGCCGTGTGGCAGCGTAAGCAAAATCACCCAACTCATTTCTTAGTCGATCCGCCACGGCTACTGAATCGATCTCATTGATGTTCTGCTCCTGTTCAAATGATGTCGAGGAACGCTCGGTATCTTGTTCTGAGGCAACCTCTGTTTGGGTTTGCTCCACCTGTGCGGTCTCCCCCATCAATTCTTGCTCAGTCGGTTGATTTTGGTACAACATCCAAAGCAATATGGCGCCAATGAGCATAAAGCCGATAAAGGTGTTTAAATCAAATTTATTTTCTTCCATATTCCCGTTTGGGCTGTGCTGTTACAGCCCCGTTTATTTATTATTTTTTGACAGCTCAAAAGCCTTGCCGACAAATCCCACAAAAAGTGGGTGCGGATTAGCCACCGTACTTTTGTATTCCGGATGATATTGAACACCGACAAACCAAGGGTGTTTTGGAATCTCAACGATTTCCACCAGTCCAGTATCCGGATTTACCCCGGTAACCCGCATCCCGGCAGCCTCAATTTTAGAACGATAATCATCGTTAAATTCGTATCGATGGCGATGACGTTCTTGAATCTGGGTGGTTTGATAGATCGAACCCACAATACTGTCAGGAACAACTGAGCAGGCCCAAGATCCCAGTCGCATGGTTCCCCCCTTGTCTTTTATTGTTTTTTGAGCTTCCATCAAATCGATCACAGGATGTGGTGTGTCGACATCCATCTCTGTACTGTTCGCCCCGTCTAAGCCCACTACATTTCTAGCGTATTCGATCACCGCCATTTGCATTCCTAAACAAATTCCGAGAAACGGAATATTATGGGTTCGCGCATAGGCTACTGCTGAAATTTTACCCTCGATTCCTCGTTCTCCAAATCCTGGAGCGACGAGTAATCCATCCAGATGACCGACCTCTGAAGCAACATTTTCTGCAGTTAAATGCTCAGAGTGAATTGAAATCACTGAAACCGACACCTCATTGGCTGCACCCGCGTGAATAAACGATTCAAGTATGGACTTATAACTGTCTTGTAGCTCAACATACTTTCCAATCAACCCAATGGTTACACTGCCCTTAGGGTTTTTGTGTCGACTTAAAAACTCATTCCATTGGACCAAATCGGGTTTTTGATCCTTTTTTAAATCCAATTTTTTTAGGGCAATTTCATCCAATCCTTCTCCGAGCATTAAATTGGGTACATCATATATGGTCTTGGCGTCAATGGATTGAATTACCGCCTCTTTTTCTACATTGCAAAACAGGGCGAGCTTGGTTCTTAAGTCATCACTGAGCTCATGTTCGGTTCGACAAACCAAAACATCTGCCTGTATCCCACTTTCCATCAAGGTTTTTACCGAGTGCTGTGTGGGTTTAGTTTTGAGTTCACCAGCCGCGGCCAGATATGGAATCAACGTCAAGTGGATGAACAAACTGTTGTGTCGACCTAACTCCCACTTTAATTGACGCACAGCTTCGATATAAGGAAGCGATTCAATATCACCTACAGTACCTCCAATTTCAGTGATGACAATGTCGTACCGTCCATCTTGACCCAGATGCTGTATTCGCTCCTTGATTTCATTAGTTATGTGAGGAATTACCTGAACGGTTTTTCCTAAAAATTCACCTCGACGCTCCTTTTCAATAACACTCTGATAAATGCGCCCGGTGGTAACGTTGTTGGCTTGTGAGGTGGGATGGTTTAAAAATCGTTCGTAGTGTCCTAAGTCCAAATCGGTCTCAGCCCCGTCGTCGGTGACATAACACTCCCCGTGTTCATATGGATTTAACGTCCCAGGATCGACATTAATGTAGGGGTCTAGCTTTTGAATGGTCACCGCGAAACCACGCGCCTGTAAAAGCTTGGCCAAAGAGGCGGCAATAATGCCTTTTCCTAAAGAAGATGAAACCCCGCCCGTAACGAAGATATACTTAGTCGAATCCATGTCGTGAACTTGTTGTTACCTATACGGGATTCAAAGATAAAGTATTAATCCGGCACACCCAATGAATTTATCAAGAAAGACATAGGTGAATCACCCCTATTGGTCTACCAAAGGCTCTAGCCCCATTCCTTGGGTATACTTGAGCAAGTAAAATGCCCTATTCTCATAACCACCCTCTGCTCTGGCTTGATAATGAAATTTATTTTCGGTGTACTGGGTAGCTTCTGGCATGACAAGCTGATCAATAAGCGGACCCTCAGAAATGGCACCACGCAAAATAATGTCTAAGGTCAAATCGAAGCCTCGGGAGGCGTATTTATTGGGCGGACAGCCAAAACGCTCGGCATATTGAAACTCAAATAATTGCGGCTCCTCCCCTTGTGTCGTTGGCATGCTGGCCGAAGGAAAACTAAATTCTAAATGAGACAAGTGAATGTTCGAGATGTCGTCAAAATCAAAGGCTTCATTTCTGTTTGTGGTAAACAAGCGTACCTCATAGGTCTTCGGAATGGTATCTCGCTCCTCTTCATCCATTTCTGCCATGATTTTTTGTTGGTAATACTCCATACCATTGAGCACCCCGATTACATTACTGATAATGACGGGTTTTCGGGACTCGAGTAAGACCCAATTTTCTAAGCTATCGGATAAATGCGGTAAGATGTCGTCAGGATCAATGTATCCCTGCTCACGAGGAAACAACACCGGCACCTCGGGCCACTGTCCACGCATTGCGACCAAGCCTGAAGCCTGAGCATCACCCAAAAAAAGCATTTTCTTTTCGAGAGCATTTCTTTTGATATAATCCATCATGGCCTTTCCCATGGGTTTTTCATCGGGTAAAGTTTGCACAAGGTTCCCTGGGAGCGAACCACTAGGGCGACTCAACGGAGAAAATACGGGCACCTGGAGCTCCTCAGTGTGTCGGGCCACCCTGGTCACGTTGTTTGGCAACAAAGGCCCGATCACAGCATCTGTTTCACTAAAGTCATAGAACCCTAAGAGACTATCCACGGAGGTCGTTTTGGCCTGAGTATCCACGACATCTAAGGTCACCGGGAATCCATATGAGGCCGCATAATCACGTGCCATTAATACCCCGGTGTAAAAATCCAGGGCGATGCGCAACAATCGGTTACGCTGCAAATAATCTTGATTCTGAGTCAGAGAGTCCGGCATAAAACCATCGAGTTGCAGGGGCAACATTAGGGTGATTTTTTGTCGGCTGCTGTCAGAGGCAAAATCTCTTAAATCCACTACCGATTCTTCATAAACGGAATTCTGTCCCAAGACGGCTTTTGGTAATTTTAATACCATGCCCAGCTTTAAGCCTGATTCAGCGCTTGGGTTCATTTGAATCACCTCTTCCTTTGTAAGACCGAATTTTTGTCTCAGTCTAAAAAATCCTTCTTTAGCTTGAACGACGTAATAATCCAACGCGTCGTTATTGTCTTCTGAAGTTGTGAGACCCTCGCCTCTGACCTTAATGCTTTGACCTGGGTTTACAGAATCGGAAAGCTTGGGGTTTAAGGCCCGTAATTCGGGTAGGCTCATGTTGTATTGATGCGCAATTGAGTAAAGGTTTTCTCGGGAAGTAACTTCGTGAAGAACGATCAACTTATGACTCAGGCCATCTCTAATTGAGGCTATATCACTGGTGCTCAAAATTGAGCAATTCTGCACGATGTTCAAGCGAGTTCCCTTTTTCAAATCTTGACTGCTGACTCCGGGATTATCTGCCAAAAGATCGGCAACCGTCAAGCCGTAAGACTTTGCGATACCAAAAAGGGTTTGTTTTCGACCTACTTTATGTTGAATAAATTTCTTGGCTGTAGGCGTATTATTGACAATTAAAGAGATGTGTGACGGAAACTCTGACCGCTCGCCTGGAACCGCTATCCACTGTTTAGCCTGAGGGTTTAAGGCCAAAAAATCAGCTTGGCACATTTCGAATTCTCGCATCACAGAGACCAAATCGTCTCCCGGTTTGGTGGTGTAAACCCCATGACTCATCGGCTCGTTTTGACCGACTGCATTTTGGGCAAAACACAGCCAGATCCCAAGGCCAATGAACCACAAGGAAAATCGATTTAAGGAAGCTTTCTGAAGCGTTTTCATGTTATTCCCATTCGATGGTGGCCGGTGGTTTGGAACTGATGTCATAAACCACTCGGTTTACACCTTTGACTCGGTTGATGATTAAATTTGAGGTTTCCTGTAAAAACTCGTACGGTAAATTGACCCAGTCAGCGGTCATGCCATCGGTGCTCTCTACGGCTCTCAATGCCACTACATTTTCATACGTACGCTCATCTCCCATTACGCCAACACTTTGTACGGGTAAGAGAATCGCTCCTGCCTGCCAAACCTTGTCGTAGAGGTCCCATTTACGGAGTCCGTCGATGAATATGGCATCTACTTCTTGAAGCACACGTACTTTTTCGGCGGTTATGTCGCCCAAAATACGGATGGCTAAACCAGGGCCCGGAAATGGATGACGGCCCAAAAGTTTTGGATCGATTCCCAACTGAGCCCCTACGCGGCGAACCTCATCCTTGAATAACATGCGCAGCGGTTCTACAATTTTCAATTTCATGTAATCGGGCAGTCCACCCACATTGTGATGTGATTTTATGGTTACCGAAGGCCCGTTCACCGAGACGCTTTCAATCACATCTGGGTAAATGGTCCCCTGAGCAAGCCAGGTGACGTCCTCAACTAAATGCGCTTGGTCATCGAATACATCGATGAACACCTTGCCAATGGCTTTTCTTTTGGCTTCTGGATCCTTTTCTCCTTTAAGCGCGTCCAAAAAACGTGCCGAAGCATCAACACCCTTGACGTTCAATCCCATATGCTCGTACTGATCCAGCACCTTTTCGAATTCATTTTTTCGCAACAAACCGTTATTGACAAAAATGCAATACAGATTTTTGCCAATGGCTTGGTGTAAAAGGACAGCAGCCACAGTAGAATCTACTCCACCACTCAAACCTAAAACCACCCGGTCACTGCCTAGTTTTTCTTTGAGCTCGTTGACCGTGGTGTCCACAAAAGCAGCCGGAGTCCATGTAGGATCGATTTGAGCGATGTTAATTAAAAAGTTTTCGAGCAATTGTTTTCCGTGTGTACTGTGATACACCTCTGGATGAAATTGAATGGCATAAGTTTGCTCCCCTTCAATTTTATAAGCCGCGTTGGCCACGTCCTCAGTACTGGCCAATCGCACTCCACCCTCGGGCAATTCGGCGATGGTGTCACTGTGACTCATCCAAACTTGTGAATCCTGTGGGATCGCCTTAAACAAGGAGCATTGCTCGTCTTGTATCTTTAATTTTGCACGACCGTATTCCCTGATGTTACTCTCGCGTACCAATCCACCATTAAAGTGTGCCATATATTGAGCGCCGTAACAAACCCCCAGCAGCGGTAATTTCCCTTTGATTTGTGTCAAATCTGGATGCGGTGCATCTTCGGATCTAACGGAAAAAGGACTTCCAGAAAGGATTACAGCTTTGAAGCCGGATAAATCCTCGGGCAAGTGATGATACGGATGAATTTCGCAATAAATATTCAGCTCTCGAACGCGTCGCGCAATAAGTTGTGTGTATTGTGAGCCAAAATCGAGTATAAGGACGTTGTTCTGCATGGTCAAAAATAACTTCTTTTTTGAGATCAGGTCAGTGATTGATTAGGATTTAAAAATAAGGGTTAAAAATCGTTGGTCGGAGGGGTCAATATGTTTTTTGAGCAGGGCTAAAAAATCTAATCCCAATTCAAAAAATCCCCAGCTCATATTTTCCTTGCGTTCCTGGAGTATCCCCTCAGGGAATAAATATTCGCGTTGTTTTAATAATCGCTGAATCAAGTCTGCATTCTTGCGCTTTTCTGCCCGCATCAATCGTTGCTCTAATCGATCAAGCCCTTTGAGCTGTTTTTTCTCTTGAGCCGCTACCGCCCCTAAAAATGAAGGGTCAGTCCGACTGGCTAAGTCATATAAATCAGTAAACTGTTGCTTTAAATGTTTCTTCTGCGGTCCAAAATCAATGGGCAAGTTCGAATTTGACCCCACACATTGACGACTAAGGTCTTGTTCTTTTAAAAACAAGTTTGACAAGGTCATATTCATGGATTCAACTTTTCGCATGGCCTTTTCTGGAAACAAGGCCACAGAATTGCGCAAATAAACCATAGGAAAGGTCACCTGACAGGCCTTAAAACACTCCCCGAGTTGAAGCCAATACGCCACCTCAGCGCTGCCGCCTAAGTAAGCCAGATTAGGCAAAATACTTTCTTGATATAAAGGGCGCAGCAAGGCATTTGGTGAGAAATTCTGGGGTTCGGATTCAACCAATTTCAGCAGCTGGTCCTGACTAAATTTAAAGGCCGTTTGATCGACCGAAAAACCATCAGAGTCTTTTATAAGTCGTTCACGCAGGTCATCTTGGCAATAAAACAAATTGATCTGACGTGGATGAACTTGTTTGTGATACCCTTGTTGGACCAATGCGTCGGTCGTTCTTTTGATGGCCTGAGCACATAATCCTTGAGACAATTCGTTATGCACTACAGTGGAAAACCCAGTTTTTAGTAATGGATCATCACCATCGATTACCAATAAGGGGTCATCTTTAAATAAGGCGTGGACCAGGATTCTGGTGGCCTGAGCCAAGCTCCTTCCTGACTGGTAAGCCTGATCAAATAAGGACAATAAAAATTCACCTTTTTCAGACTTGTCCCAAATCTCAGCTAAGTCCGTTCTCACGGCTTTAAGTGACTCTGTTGACAAGCGCCCTACAGGACCACTTGAGTTTAAATCCCATTGGATTTTATGTCCTTTGGTTTTAAAATGACTGATCTCCTCAAAATCGTGATCTTCACTGGCCATCCAAAACACAGGAATAAACCTTTGATCTGGACAGGCCCTCTGGTATTGCTCTGCGAGTTTTATGGTGCCAATGATTTTATATAGAAAGTACAGAGGCCCAGTGAATAAGTTCAATTGATGCCCTGTCGTTACAGTAAACGTCTGCTGATTGCCAAGGGCATTGATCCGAGACTCAATTTCTGGGCTTAAGGCAGACGCACTTTTGTATTGATTCATCAGACCTTGAACCAATCGAGTTCTATCCTGGAGGTCAAACTGCTTGGACTTTTCCTGAATTTGAGCTTCAAGTGATTCGAGTTTTGGGGGGCGATGATAAAACGACTTTAGTGCAGGGGCCTGCTCGAGATAATCGAGTACCAATTTCGAGAATTGACCGGTTTCTTGATACGTGAGCCGTTGTTGTTCCATTGCACGAGATTCTTTTAAGGGTCTGGCCTAAAAGAAGAAACAAAAATACGATGTTTCGGCGTGTTGACCATTATCCAGACGGCTTTGTTCGGCTTATTGGACTTATTCTTATATTTAGCGCTCTGTATATCACTAATCTCACGAGTAATTTTATCAAAATGATCCGTTATTTCATCGCCCTTTCTCTTGTCTGTTCGCAATTTTTAAGCGGACAAATTTTGTCCCCAGAGGCTTTTTTGGGATACCCCATTGGCACCGAATATTCCAGACATCATCAAATGGTGGATTATTTTCAGCATCTAGCAAGCCAGTCGGATTGGATCAGCTTCCATGAGTATGGCAAAACCAACGAAAGGCGGTCATTAAACTATGCCATCATCACTTCCCCTGACAATCATGCAAGGCTCGAACAAATTAGACAAGACAATCTAAAACAGATCGGTAAGATTCCAGGAGATGCCAACCCTGAGTACGCCATAGTATGGTTGAGCTACAACGTACATGGCAATGAGGCCTCGAGCATGGAAGCCGCCATGCAAACGGCTTACACCCTGATCAGCACTCAATCTCCATGGCTCAAAAACACCGTTGTGATCATTGATCCTTGTGTGAATCCGGACGGGCGAGACCGATATGCAAATTGGTACAATCAAGTCGGCACACACCCTTATAATCCACTGCAGTCAGCCGATGAACACAACGAACCATGGCCAGGCGGTCGTCCCAACCACTATCTTTTCGACCTGAACCGAGATTGGGCTTGGGCCAAACAAGTTGAAAGCAGGCAGCGACTGCCCCTTTATCACAAGTGGATGCCTCATGTGCATGTGGATTTTCACGAACAAGGGATTAACGAGCCTTATTATTTTGCCCCTGCAGCGGTGCCTTATCACGAAGTCATCACCGATTGGCAAAAAGAATTTCAAGTCCAAATTGGTCGCAACAACGCCAAATATTTTGATCAAGAGGGTTGGCTATATTTTACCAGACAATTTTTCGATTTGTTATACCCGAGCTATGGAGACACCTACCCCACTTATCTCGGCGCCATTGGGATGACCTATGAGCAGGCGGGCAATGGCCGGGCCGGATTGGGTGTTCTGAACGATGAGGGTGTAGAATTGACTCTGGTGGATCGCGTGGCTCATCACACCACTACAGGGCTTTCAACCATTGAGATATCATCGAAAAACGCAGTTAAACTCAATCGCGAATTCAAGACTTTCTTCACAGCACCACAAGCCCTTCAAAATTATATACTCCAAGGCAATCCCGATAAAATCAGGGCATTGATGACGCTATTAGACCGTCATGAAATTCAGTACAGTTTTGCGGCTGCTTCTGTAATCAAAGGCTGGGATTATCAGAGCCAAAAAAATGTTCAACGCAACATCGCAGGAGCCCTAGTGGTCAGCACAGACCAAGTCCAAGGCGCCATGGTCAAGGTCCTTTTTGAGGCAGATGCCGCCTTGGAAGACCCATTGACGTATGACATTACCGCATGGAGTTTGCCCTATGCCTTTGGTTTGAATTGCCTGGTCACAGACAAGACGGTAGTGAGCAATCAAAACAACCCTTATGGTCCATCCCATGTCTTGCCTGCAAAGCCATCGGTGATTGCGGGCTATGTTGCCCCGTGGGGTGATGTGGTAGATGCAGCATTTTTGACTGATCTACTGAAAAAGGGCATTCGGGTACGATTTAGTGAAAAGCCCTTATCTTTTGGAGGCAAAGCCTTTCCCCGGGGTAGTTTGGTCATCACTAAAGGGGACAATGTCAGGCGCAAAGATTTTAACCAGCTGGTGGAGGCCACCGCGGCAGGTCACCATCGTGTTTTGAGTCCTTTATCGAGTGGATTTAGCGATAATGGAGTGGATTTGGGATCGACAGACATCAAACTGATCAACCCTCACCGCATTGCTGTACTTAAGGGTGACGGCGTTTCCTCTCTAAGCTATGGGACCATTTGGCACTTTATGGAACAGGAATTGAACTATCCATTCACCCCGATCAATACCCATGACTTTTCTGTGAGTCGATTGTCTGAATTTGATATTTTGGTCATGCCCAGTGGCCGTTACTCCGACATGTGGGATGAAGAACAACTCAATGCCTTAAATTATTGGGTGCGCCAAGGTGGAAAAGTGATTGCCATCAATCAGGCGGTCAATGTTTTTGTCGATAAAGAAGGCTTCGGTTTGAAATCCAAGCGTTCTGAAAATCAAGAAGAAAACAATATGGTCCCCTACGGCGACCGCGAAAGACACAGTGTAAAAGATCTGATCACAGGCAGTATTTATAAAGTTCATTTGGATCCCTCTCACCCTTTGGCCTTTGGTTATTCCGACACTTATTTTAGTCTCAAGCAAGACGACGATGCCTATTTAAAGCTGGACCGAGGTTATAATGTAGGCTATTTTCAGGGGGCTGCCACTTCGTATTCTGGGTTTTCAGGCAAGGATGCCCAAGAAAAACTAAACGACAGTTTTGTTTTTGGTGAGGTCCCTAACGGACAGGGAAGCATGGTCTACTTGACGGATGATGTCCTTTTTCGTTCCTTTTGGGAAAATGGGAAAATGTTTTTCGTGAACAGTTTGTTCATGGTCGATGCGAACGTTTTTGTCCTGGATTAACGCCCTTTACTACACTTATTACAGCGACTAAAGTCACTTTCAACCCTTGCAAGCGAGATAAAGACCCGGTCCTAAGACGTGCCTTTTTTATTTTTTAAGGTCAAATACTTGCCCAGATATTTACTGGCATAGTGGGCCTGATGCTGCAAGATTTGCCCGATAAAGTGCTGCTGGCGGTGAGCGCGCAAAGCTTCTTTAATTCGACTTAAATCCTCCATAAGGTGATCCATATATCGGTTGATTGAGAAGTGCTCCTGAATAAAGGACAACCCAGATTCGTGAGCCTGGGTCCAATCCTTTTTCTTCTGGTAAAGTCCGGTAGCGGCCTCGATGAATGACTGAGGGTCCGTGGCTACTTTTAGGCCATTGTGTTTTTCGAAGTCAAGCCCTTCCGCACCAATGGCCGAGGTCAGGGCAACCAAACCACAACTCATGGCCGAGATGATCTTGCCTTTGAGTCCTGCACCGAATCGCAATGGGGCTAAATTGACGCGATATTGCGACATTAGACTCTGCAGATCATCAACCCAGTCCATTTCCACAATGCCTTTATTTTGGGCGATCATTTGGGATTGACGCGAATCCTTGTTGGCCCCGACCACATGAAGCTGGGCCTCGGGCAATTCACACAGAATCGAGGGCCAAAGTTTTTGACCTAAATACATCAATGAATCGTGATTGGGCGGTTGTTTTCGATTCCCGACCCATAGGAAATGTCGGCGATTTTCCCATGTTTGATGGGCTTTTGACGACACACTACTTTTTAAAGGCAGATAGGTCAGTAAGGTTTCGGGCACAGAAAAGTGAGCGGTCAAAAGCGCGTATTCAAACTTAGAAATCACTAAGGTCTTATCACAGCGCCAAATACTGGCCAATTCGCGCATGGCCAATGGTCCAAAAAGAGATTCCGGCGGACATAAGGACGCGTCAAAAGCGGACGAAAATTCATCGATATAAGCCGCTCTGGCTTTTCTCAAAAAATGCAAGTCTTGGGTATCCAGAACCGTAACAGCATCTGGACATTGCAATCTAACGCGCCATCCGTATTGCTCTTCGGTCATGAAGCGGTCAAAGACGACCATTTCTGGCTGAATTTTTTGTAAAAGCAGATCAAATCCGTCATCATTGAGCGAAATCTTGTGACATGTCACACCAGACATCACAGCGTCTTCGACCTCCAGTACAGGACCAACTGCGCAGGCAAAATCGACCTGACTCCCCTGGTTGATAAAGCCCTGAATGAGGTCCATTGTGCGCCAGCCCGCTGCCGTAAGTTTGGACTCTGGCCATTGGTGACCGATCAATAGGATATGGGATTTACTTGTTAGAGACATGAACTAATCGGCTGGAAACACGACCGACAAGGGCCATGAAATTAAACCGATTTTACTCGAGCCGTCGGGTGCACTACGTGTGGTAGCCAGATAAAAAAGATCACCGTGACGCGCAAGACGAGGAAAGCCACTAGCGCGAGAGGATGATGTTTGACTTGGGGTGAGCAAGGGTCCCTTTTGCCCACGATTATTGACCCATTGGGCACGAACAAAATCCTCTTCACCTTGAGGCTCAACCCAGCTAATTACAGCAGCCTCTTCTGAAAGTTGAACAACATCCACTCGCCCGATGGCCGCTCCCGAATCCATTCGTATGGCAGGTGTCAACTGCAGTGTGTCCATTGCACTAAAAGCCACGTGAACACTGGGATTATCCTGAGCTGCGGTAAACCAGGCTAAGGACAGTTGATTTCCAAAAACATCGATCGACGGACCATTGACTGGACATCCGGCAATGCCCCACTGATCACTTGTGGAAACCGGATCCGACCAACCCGACTCAGGAGATCCTTTCTTTAAAGAAATGTCTCTAATTTCCTTTGTGCTTCGATCGCGATAGGCCACTACTGCACCTCCACTTTCATCGACTGCAATCGCGGTTTGACAACAATCACACACCCGATCATCGATTAGTGATTCCGGGCCCAGTGTACCATCATAGGATACTGTGATTCCTCTTATACTCATGGCCGCAGCGCCATGGCTCTGATGATTGTCAGAAGTGGGTGCCTTATTGTGATCGTCTGGGGCGACTTGGGTATATCGGCCGTCCAACCAGCTCACCAAAAAACCCCTTTGGCTGGGTGCGATACTGACAAAGCCGTGTTCAGCTTTAACATTATCACGATGCAATTTTTGAGGCAAGCTCCAAGGTTCGTCATCCCGCTTTAAGGTGTAAAAAATGTCGTAGGTGTAAGTTCCTGAATCTGATTTTTTCAGAAATGTGGCCATTAAGGTCCCGTTATAAGCCGAAAATTGAGGAAAATCCGCCCAATTCACGAACCAATCCTCTCCCTGGGCGACGCGCTCAGGTTCGGACCAAGTATTTTGATAAAAACGGCTGTAGTAGAGGTAACTCAGGACTGAATCTCTTTTGATCCAAGAAACGTAGAGGTTTATCCCATCAGAAAACAAATTCGGGGTTGTCGTATATTCGTGGCTCTGCCAAGGGCCATCAACCACAGTACCAAAACCCGATGCTGAAATCATTTCACTAAAGCCATTCTGACGATGAGGCTCCTGACAGGCCAAAGCGATAAGCATCAAAGCCAATAAAATGGAATTCTTACAACGCATCGTGTTGTACAATTTTGGCGTATAAATCAAAATCCTCCGCTTCGGTTATTTTGACTCGATAGAATTCTCCTTGACGTAAATACCCATCTTTAACGGGGATCAGAACTTCGTTGTCTACATCTGGACTGTCAAATTCCGTGCGCCCGACATAATACTCCCCTTCTTTACGGTCAAGTATGACCCGAAATTCACGACCGATTTTGTCCTGATTTAGCGACCAAGAAATGTCAGATTGGAGGGCCATAATTTCATTTGCACGAGCCATTTTGACGTCTTCAGGAACATCATCGACTAGCCCAAAGGCATGGGTGTTCTCCTCATGGGAATAGGTGAAGCAGCCCAATCGATCAAAACGCGTGTCTTTGACCCATTGTTTTAATCGTTCAAAATCCTCCTGGGTTTCGCCGGGATAACCCACAATTAAAGTCGTTCTAATGGCGATTCCAGCAACGCGTTCCCGAAATTCACGAATCAAGGCCTCGGTTTTGGCTTGAGTCGTTCCTCTGCGCATGGACTTGAGAATAGGATCTGAAATATGCTGCAAGGGGATATCGATATAATTACAAATTTTGGGTTCTTCCCTCATAAAGTCAAGAACTTCCAAAGGAAATCCTGTAGGAAAGGCATAATGCAATCTGATCCACTCGATGCCTTCGACCTTAACAAGAGCCTCCAAAAGTGACCTCAAAGCTCTTTTTTTATAGAGATCTAGGCCGTAGTAGGTAAGGTCTTGAGCGATCAATATGAGTTCCTTAACTCCTTCACTGGCGAGTTTGGTCGTCTCTATGACTAAATCCTCGATTGGGGTACTTTTGTGCTTGCCTCGCATCAGTGGGATGGCGCAAAAAGAGCACGGACGGTCACAACCCTCAGCAATCTTTAAATAAGCGTAATTCTTGGGTGTGGTGGTCATGCGCTCGCCCACTAGCTCGTGTTTGTAATCGGCCCCAAGTGCCGCCAATAGACTGGGTAATTCAGTGGTCCCAAAGTACTGATCCACATCTGGAATTTCCTTGATTAAATCCGGCTTATATCGCTCAGATAAGCATCCGGTCACGAAAACCTTCTCCACCAAGCCTTCTTGTTTCTTTTGAACATAGGATAAAATGGTATTTACGGACTCCTCCTTAGCATTGTCGATAAAGCCGCAGGTATTGATTACGACAACTTCCCCATCTTTTTCGTGAACCACTTCTTTGTCGTTTGCCCGGAGTTGCCCCATCAAAACTTCAGAGTCGTAAACGTTTTTTGAACACCCCAAAGTCACCACATTGATGGTGTGTTTTTTATTGCTTTTGGTCCGCATAATATCTCAACTCTAAGGCCTAATTAAGTTTAAAAAATGAATCGACAAACTCCTTTTTGTCAAATGTCTGTAAATCATCAATGCCCTCACCCACACCAATATATCTCACCGGTATGTTGAACTGATCACTGATCCCAATCACAACACCACCTTTAGCGGTGCCATCCAGTTTGGTAATGGTCAGCGCTGAAACCTCAGTAGCCGCAGTGAATTGTTTGGCCTGTTCAAAGGCATTTTGCCCAGTTGAACCATCGAGCACTAACATGACTTCATGCGGTGCATTGTCGACCACACGATCCATAACGCGCTTGATTTTTGACAATTCGTTCATCAAATTTACCTTGTTGTGAAGCCGACCTGCCGTGTCCACTAAAACCACATCGGCCTGCTGCTGTTTGGCATAGGTCAGGGTCTCAAAAGCCACACTCGCCGGATCACTGCCCATTTTTTGTTTGACAATGTCGGTTTGTGTGCGATCAGCCCAAATTTGTAATTGGTCAATGGCTGCAGCACGAAAAGTATCGGCAGCACCCAATACCACTTTCAACCCCTGAGATTTGAATTGGGCCGCCAATTTACCAATGGTGGTCGTCTTACCGACCCCATTAACTCCCACGACCATAATTACGAAGGGTAATTTTGCCTCAGAAGATACTTCCAGAGCACTCCACGAGTCTTCCCCCTCAGCCTGTTCAGACAACAAGCCAGCAATTTCTTCACGCAGTATGGATTGAAGCTCATCAGTACCCAAGTATTTGTCTTTGGCCACACGAGTCTCAATGCGATCGATGATCTTTAGCGTCGTGGCGACACCAACATCACTTGCGATGAGAACCTCCTCCAATTCATCGAGCACAGCATCGTCCACCTTGCTCTTTCCGACAACGGCCTTGGATAGCTTGTCAAAAAAAGATTTTTTGGTCACCACCAGGCCCTCATCCAACTTGGCTTTTTTCTCTTTATTGAATAGCTGTTTGAACAGTCCCATAAAATTCGTTTTATGCCCAAAGACAAAATTTGATTTGGGCTTTTAAAATTACGCGGGTTTAACCGACTTTGCAAGTGCTATTGAGGCAAAAAAAAAGGCCACTAAAAGTGGCCTATACAGTCTTGTATGCGTTATTGTTTGTTCATCCAATCATTGACTAAATCGGGAGACATAATCGCTTCCACAAAAGTATAAGCCCCTGTTTTGGGTGATTTCACCATTTTGATGGCTTTGGTCAAACGCTTTGATCCGGTCTGTAATGATGCAACTGATTTCTTTGCCATAACGCGTCTTATTTAATTTCTTTATGAACCGTCATTCTTTTCAAAATCGGGTTGAATTTCTTTAACTCCATGCGGTCTGGAGTGTTTTTCTTATTCTTGGTAGTGATGTATCGAGAAGTTCCTGGTAGACCACTTTCTTTGTGCTCTGTACATTCCAGGATAACTTGAACTCTATTGCCTTTCTTTGCCATGATGGATTCGAATTAAGCTTTTGGCGAATTATTTATTCAGAAAACCGTTTTCACGTGCCTCTTTGAGCACTGCCGAAATTCCCTTTTTGTTAATGGTTTTGAGGGCAGCCGTCGATACCTTTAAAGTAATCCACTTGTCCTCTTCGGGAATGTAAAAGCGTTTTTTGACCAAATTGGCGTTGAATTTACGCTTGGTTTTATTCATGGCGTGGGATACGTTGTTTCCAACCATGGCTTTTTTTCCGGTAAGCTCACAAACTCTTGACATCGCTTGAACTTTTAAATTTTTTAAACAGGCTGCAAATTTAGGAAAATTAATTTGCTCGCACAACAAATGATTTTTAGTTTTTAGAAATTTCTTTGAGCAGCAATTCAAGGGCTTTATCTACTGTCTTTTGGATGATTCGCTCCCGAGCCTTACCAAAGTGAAATTCCTCTACATAAGTGCCTTTTGGGCCGGCTACTGCAATACAAACTCGACCAACGGCACCACTGCCCTCTCCCTTACTTGGGCCAGCAATACCGGTAGTGGCCACAATAAAATCTGCACCCAAAGTCACTCGCCCTGATTCTGCCAATGACTGGGCAATTTCAGGGGACACCGTTGAATGTTTGTCAATGGCTGCTTGATTGACTTGTAATAAATTGGTTTTTAATTCTGTAGCATACGGAATTATCCCACCCCGAAAAAATTTTGAAACCCCAGCAACCTGAGTGATTTCACGGGCAATGGCCCCTCCAGTGCAACTTTCCACGGCACCCATACTTTGGCCTCTTTCTGTGAGTAATTCACCGATTTGGGCTACCATTGTGGTGAGGCCTTCAAAACCCACAGCAATATCACTGAGCATGGCACTGAGGGCTTCCATTAACCCATCAATGGTTTCTCTCAAAACCGATTGGTCCTTATGTGAGGCAGATAAACGCAAACGGACTTTTCCATAGGATGGCAAGTAGGCTAACTTTACCCAATCTGGAAGTTGATCGGCCCAAGACCCAATTCTGTCTGCTATGGAACTCTCTCCCATGCCGTAGGTCATTAGGGTTTTGTGATAAATATGGGGTCGGTCAAAATGATCGGTTAAACGCGGTATAATTTCTTGGCGCATGAGATATTTCATCTCAAAAGGCACCCCCGGCATGGCGATGAAGACGGCCTGATCATTTTCCATCCAAAGACCTGGGGCAGTACCGTGAAGATTATGAAGAACCGTCGCGCGAGAAGGCACCAGTGCCTGGTTCAAGTTCTCATCTGACGGGGCTTTTTGGATGTAGGTCGCGAACAAATGCTCGACGTGTTCTCTGGTGGGTCGGTGTAGCATCAATTCGTCTTGAAAAAACTCCAAAAAACAGGATTTGGTGATGTCGTCTTTGGTCGGACCCAACCCGCCAGTAATCAAAATTAAAGGGACCCGATTAGCGGCCTCATTCAGTGCCTTTAAAATGTGCTGTCGGTCGTCGTGAATCGAGGTGACTTGGTGCACTTCAATACCGATTTTATTGAGTTCTTGGCAAATGAACGTACTGTTGGTATCGACGATTTGTCCAATAAGGATTTCGTCTCCAATGGTAATGATTTCTGCTTGCATTTAGAGATTAAAGTCCTGCCTTAGGGCGATAAATACAGCATTTAAGGTCTGGTCGACCTCATCCACAAGGCCCTGCACGGCGTCAACATCCTTTGAAGACCGGGACCAAGTTTCAATAGAGCGTATGTTTTTCATCAAATCCACACCAAACATCTCAATATTGGGTTTCATTTTATGGGCAAAACCATAGGCACGCTTGCGGTCACCCTCTGCCACGGCAGCTTTAAGCCCTTCAAGATCCGGTGGAATCTCATCGAGAAAAGTTTGCACCACCACAGCGATGAACTCAGGGTCATCCCCCATCACCTCTTTTAAGTTCTCAATCGAATAAACACTCATTTACTTGACTTTTAGGGAGAAAAACTCCTGATTATTTATTTTACCCTTTAGCGAGTCTCCAGCTGCTACAGGACCAACTCCAGAGGGCGTCCCTGTAAAGATAATGTCTCCTATCTTCAAAGTGAAATATTTTGAAACATATTCAATCAACTCATCGATGCTCCAAAGCATATCTCTGGTGTTTCCTTGTTGAACTGTGACGTCATTTTTCTCCAATGAAAAGTCCAGTTCCTCAAAGTTTCCCAGAGATGACTTGTTCACAAAACGACCAATCATGGCAGAGCCATCAAAACCTTTTGCCCGCTCCCAAGGCAATCCTTTTGATTTCAAACGACTTTGTAAATCACGGGCGGTAAAATCAATGCCTAAACCGATTTCGTCGTAATACTCTGAGGCAAATGCCCGATCGATATGCTTACCTATTTTCTTGATTTTTACCAAAATCTCGACCTCGTAATGAATGTCCTCAGAAAAAGTAGGAATAATAAAAGGGTTATTTTTTAAAATTACAGAGGAATCAGGTTTCATAAACAAGACCGGTTCCTCAGGACGCTGATTGCTCAACTCCTTAATGTGGTCTGAGTAATTTCTGCCTACACAAATGATTTTCATGTCTAAAGTTTTGTATTTAGGACACTTAGCTTGATTTGGGTTAAAACTTTTTTCGTGTACCTGGGAAAATCAGCATTTAGAAGCCACCCGAAATAACCAGGCTCACGGGCCAAAACCTCAGCCACTTTGGACCCCTTGTGTTTGCCAAATGCAAAAATCTCTTGTCCTTGATCGTCGTAATGAATGTACCCCGCAAAATCAGCAAATTTCTTATGAGCGCTGAATGAAGCCAGAGAAGGAACATCCTTGGCCAATTCAGGGTACCGCTTCAATTGAGCCTGTAAAACCTCATACGTTGCCATTGTATCGGCCTCGGCACTATGGGCCTCTGTGAGTTCCTTACCACAATAAAAGGCGTAAGCTGCACTGAGGGTCCTCTTTTCCATCTTGTGAAAAATGGTCTGAACGTCAATGGCTAAATTCTTCTTTAAGTCAATGTCAACTTCGGCACGTAGAAGCTCCTCTGCCAATAAGGGTATATCAAATCGATTGCTGTTGAAACCTGCTAAATCACTGTCTTTAATCATTTTGACGACTTTTGGCGCCAAAGATTTAAAATTGGGCTCCTGGGCTACCATGGCATCATCAATGCCGTGTATTTCGGTAGCTTGTGCGGGAATAGGTTGCTCCGGATTCACGCGCCAAGTCACCGATTCCTTGTTTCCATTGGGCCATACCTTGAGAATTGAAATTTCCACAATACGGTCCGTAGCGACTTGAATCCCTGTGGTTTCTAAGTCAAAAAAACAAATTGGTCTGTTCAATAATAGTCCCATCCTGATCAAACCTCACGATTTGGGTCCCAAGCCTCGAGATAATCCGCGACCCGCTTGGCAAACATACCGCCGAGCGCCCCGTTTACAACCCGGTGATCATAACTGTGGGATAGATACATTTTATATCGAATACCGATAAAATCACCTTCATTGGTTTCTATAACCGCAGGTACTTTACGAATGGCTCCCAATGCCAAGATACCCACCTGGGGCTGATTGATGATGGGCGTACCCATGATGCTTCCGAAATTACCGACGTTCGTTACTGTATAGGTCCCTCCAGCGATTTCGTCCGGAGTAAGTTTATTCGCACGAGCTCTTCTGGCCAGGTCATTCACGGCCTTACTCATGCCCACTAAATTCAATTGATCCGCATTTTTAATGACCGGAACAATTAAATTTCCGTCGTCAAGGGCTGCGGCCATGCCCAAATTAATGGCTTTGTGCTTGATGATTTTATCGCCCTCAACTGAAATATTCATCATCGGAAAATCTCTCAAAGCTCTGGCTACGGCCTCCATAAAGATTGGCGTAAAGGTGAGCTTTTCTCCCTCTCTCGCCTCGAAGGACTTTTTAACGCCTTCTCGCCACTGCCAAACTTTGGTCACATCACATTCGACAAAACTTTGAACATGAGCCGAGGTGGCCACACTGGTGGTCATGTGTTTCGCGATGAGTTTACCCATTCGGGTCATCTCGATCATTTCATCGTCCTGATGTGAAGAAACAGTCACAGCTTTTGCCGCGGTTAGCGATTCATTGAATTGGCTCACATTGATCGCATCTGGCTGTGGTTTATCCTGATTTAAACGATCCGAAGATTTTCTTTGGTCGATATAAGCCAATATATCATTTTTGGTCACGCGTCCGTCTTTGCCGCTACCAACCATGGCATCCAATTCTGTTTGAGAAATTCCTTCTTGTTGAGCAATATTGCGCACTAGAGGCGAGTAAAAACGCCCCTGGCTACTGCTATGGGAAATGACATCAGCAGACTCTTGCGCTTGAGTCAGTGGCTGACTAACCGCTTGAACAACCTCAGCCGAGGGTTCACTGCTATTGTCATCCACCGTTGGCTCTTGGTCACCATTCGAAGGCTCTTGGTCGCCTGTTGAGTCATCAGTCTCTTCGGTTTCGATAATGGCCAAAACACTCCCAACCTCAACCACGTCATCGACAGCAAATAACTGTTCCACCAAAACCCCCGAAACTTCAGTGGGCACCTCGCTATCCACCTTATCAGTGGCAATTTCAAGTATGGCCTCATCCATTTCAACAGAATCACCGACACTTTTTAACCAATTGGTAATGGTGGCTTCGGCGACGCTTTCGCCCATTTTGGGCAATTTTAACTCAAATCTGGCCATAGATAGGGTGTTCTCTTATTTTTTGCAAAATTAACGAAAATATCAGGTTTTAGTTGAATATTTTGCAATTCCTTTATCCCAAAAAACCGGTCTCGTTGATGAAGTCTTACTCGGACAAATACAGGGCCTGACCTTGAGCATCACTCGAATCACTACCGATCAATAGGCCCCTCTTGTCATGCCAAATGCGAAAAAACTGATTTTTTTCTACCCCCTGAGCCATGGCCTCAATGATGTCTGAATAGCTCATGCTTGCTCGGTCAAAAATTAGCCTAGCATTTTCTAAATGCTGCAGATTAAGGTCTTTGGGGCTGATTATTTTAACCTGATCCGGGTCGATCCGCCAAGGACCCTTAGGTAACCACTGACGTAAGGAATCAGGGATTTCATTGCGCTGACTCACCCAAACCACCAGACTTGGAGATCCATCCATGACCTTGGATTTTCTGGGCCAGATTCCGCGGCGCATGATCAATATTTGCGCAAAAATCCAAACCGCAAAGAGCTCCAGACGATTCTGAGAAAAATGTGTGCGATAAAAATGAATCATGGCCCCGTAAAATCGCTCGAGATATTGACGGTTTTTTTGGGTGCTTTCTCCTTTGTAGTGAATCATTTTTTGGGTACCGACATAATAATTTTGTAAGCCATTTTTAATCAATTTATAACACAAGTCAATATCTTCTCCAAACATAAAATAATGTTCATCAAAACCGTTAACCGATAAGTAATCCCCTTTTCGCATCATCAAAAACGCTCCGGCCAAAATTTCGGCTTGACCCTCTTGATCAGGCGCCAAATTGTCCTGGTAATAGCCCTGGTTATTTTCAGACCAACCCAAAAGTTTTTTTAGACTTCCCTTGGGGGTCGGTATCCTTCGTTTACACTCAGGCAAAAATTGGCCGCGTCCATCGATGAATTTTAAACCCAAAGCCCCGAGGTTTTTATGGGTGTTGAATTTTTTAATTAAAGGTTCAAAGACGCTTTCAGCTAAAACTGTATCTGGGTTAAGAATACAAATGTATTCACCCAGTGCTTGATCTATGGCTTGATTATAGGCTTTTGAAAAACCCAGATTCTCAGTATTGGCTACAACACGCACCTGGGGGAAATCGCGCATTATACTTTGGACGGTATCATCACTGGAAGCGTTGTCTACCAGCATGATTTCGGCATTTAGCCCATTAAGGGCGGCTTGAACCGAATCGATGCACTGCCAAACATAGGGCCGAACATTATAGGACAGTATGACTACCGAGAGCTCCAATAAATGTTTTAATTCTGTTTGAATGAGGCCTCAAAGGGAATCCTGTGCACAATACTGCGGCCTAAAGTGACCTCATCGGCAAATTCCAATTCATCCCCAACGGCAATACCACGGGCAATGGTCGTCATAACCACCGGGGTCTGCTCGATTTGTTTAAAAATGTAAAAATTTGTGGTGTCCCCTTCCATGGTAGAACTCAACGCAAAAATCAGTTCTTTTATTTCCCCGGAGTTTACTTTTTGGACGAGTGATTCAATGGTCAGATCATGCGGACCAACGCCATCCATTGGCGAAATTTTACCCCCTAAAACGTGATAGACACCTTTAAATTGACTGGTATTTTCAATGGCCATTACGTCCCTGATATCCTCTACCACACAAACCAATGAACGATCGCGATTGACGTTGGCACAAATTTCACACAATTCATGATCGGAGATGTTGTGGCATTGTCGACAAAATTTACTGTGCTCACGAAGCTCATTCAAGGATTGACTCAAAGCAGCAGTTCTCGCTGTGGGCTGTTTAAGGAGATGCAAGACTAACCTCAAAGCAGTCCGCTTACCAATACCTGGTAAAAGTGCCATCTCATCCACGGCTTTAGCCAATAACTTTGAGGAGAAATCCATAATCGCTTACTCTATAATTATTTTTTTGGTCCAATGCCCCTGAGGTCCTGAGAGGCGGATAACGTAGATTCCCGCCGCAAAATCACCCAAGTCGATTTGATGCTGTCCAGAAATGAGTTGACTTGGCTCGAAATGCAATAATTTTCCTTGAAGGTCAAAAATTGAAATACTCAATTGATCGGGGGAGTCAATGTAGATATTCACTGTCTCAGTGGCAGGGACTGGCGCCAAACGAGCAGAAACTTGAGTAAATTCCTCCTGTCCCACAACATAACCGTATTTCGTTGAGGCCCACAATCCACGACCATAAGTGCCAGCGTAAATTTTTCCATTGGCTTGGTTGATTTCCAATTCATTGACAATCACATTGGGTAAATTGGTCAGAAACGGTTGCCATTCGCTAAAGGTGTCGTCGATGTAATAGATCCCGTAGTCCATGCCCAGATAAAGGCCATTACTCCCATTGTCGTCCCACAGCACAGACAAAGCACTAAAATTGGGTAAATTTAAAGTCATAGAGTCCCAATTTTCTCCTCCGTCATATGAGACCCTTACTTTGGCTGTACCCGTAACAGCAACTGCAATACGCATGGGGTCGGCCGGATGAATCGCAATCGAATTGATGCCTCCCGGAGGATTCATGGTCTGCCAATCTGTTGCGCCACCATCCATTGTGCGATACAATTGTGCCCCACGTGAAGCATAGATAATTTGATTATTCGAAGGGGCAATTTTCATCTGATTTAAATCCCCACCAAAATCTTGAGAGATTGGCGTCCAGTTGCCGCCCTTGTTGTCGCTTCTAAAGACCTGCTCAAAGGCGCAATAAATGGTGTTTTGCACACTCGGATCCTGCTCAAATGGCGACACCCAAGCGCCCGAACCTGAACCAGGCTCTGGTAGGTTTAAGAGTGTAGCTCCGCCATTTTCAGTGCGATACATGCCCCCAAATTGAATCATTCCGTACAAGAGCTCTGGATTGTCTTTGTCCACAAAGCCCTCCATACCGTCAGCACCAATCCAATCGATCCATTGACCTGTAACTGCGCTGTAAAATGAAGACCCGTTATCTTGTGAGCCCCCAGTGACCACCACATCTGAAGTTTGCGAAACCCCAATTTTATACCATTGTCTGATACCGAGACCCGTGGATAAATCAGTGTAATAATCCGCGGAAATTTCGGTGGTATTTGGCGCTTTGAAGATTCCTCCATCCGTTCCAGCGTACAAGGTATTGTTGACGAACTCCAAAATATCTACATCAGCATGACAATACCCTATTCCCGCATTTGCAGCATTGCCTGGCACCCAATCGGAACTGATGTCAAAATTAAGCCCACCATCTAATGACCTCCAAGTCAAAACCCCTGCAATATGGACTTCATTGACGTCATTTGGATTGACCGTGATATCCATATCCCGAGGTGCTTGGCCTCCGGGGTCAAAACCAGCAGTGTCATAACCAAAATAATTGCGACCTGCATGATCCAATTCCACAAACGAAAAGCCAGCATCCTCCGATTTATAGAGTCCTCCAAAACTTCCACCATTGGCCTCAATGACATAAACAACTTCCGGATCATCCGCAGAAATACCAATCATTTTTGGTTCATTATTGGGAAAGTCTGCATGCACTGTAAAACTATCTCCACCATCACTTGAGACGTGAAACTTGAGACCCGAAGCATAAACTATTTCAGGATCTCCTGGTTTAAATTCAACATCATAGCCTCTATTTTCATTGCTCACTACCTCGTCCCAGGCAAAACCACCGTTTGATGATTTATAAATTCCCTGATTTTGTGCCGAAGCAAAAAGAATGAGTCGGTTCGTGGGGTGGATTAAAATTTTATTCACCACACTGTTACCGATTTGACCCACGTTAGTCCAAGTTGCACCAGAATCTTGAGACTTAAAAATCAAACCTGAAGTCGATCCAAAGTAATAGGTTTCGGGATTTGAAGGATCTATGGCCACCGAATAAACCTTGAGGTTGGCCAAATAGTCTGTTAAAGGCACCCAGGTCTCCCCGCCATTGTAGGTTCGCCAAACACCCCCTGTTTCACCGCCCACGATAATGTGTTGCTCGTTATCCTCTTGTACCGAAATTCCTGTGACACGACCCACTCCTGGGCTCCAGTGCGTTGTGGCATTCCAATACGTTGGACCCAGTTCTTCCCAATAATCAAATAAGTTTGTTCTAGATCCAGCAGATTCGTTTAAATAAGCGTCATAGTTTTGAATCTCCTCAATGCGCTGAAGCGTATTGGGCAAATATCCATGCTCATCTTGTAACCTCTGAGCCATATGCAACCAACGTTGATATGGAAAATAACCCGAGCCTTGACCCAGATCATGTCCGGAAAAATAGCGATCAGCCTCTGACTTTATCTCGGCCACGGTATACTCGCCAGAGTCGATCATTTCAAGATAAGTCTGTGAATGCAGTGGGGCAAACATAAGAATAAAAAGTCCGGTGATCTGAAAGATTTCTTTCATGGGTGATTTTATTTACATAAGGTATAATGCTGGCTTAAAAGTATGAAAAATATAGTGCTAAGGAGCCGATTCTTCGTAATTTTAAAACCAAACCAAAACCCGATCAATGACCCCTTCGTCCATTCTTTTAACACTGCTCGGATACTTCACAATTTTAATGCTGATCAGCTGGAGAACGGGCCGCGATGATAGCAATACTGTTTTTTTCATTGGGGGAAAAAACTCCCGTTGGTATGTCGTAGCATTTGGTATGATCGGCGCCTCGCTTAGCGGCGTTACCTTTATCTCGGTGCCGGGTTGGGTTGGGGGCGCTCAAATGACCTATTTTCAGGTTGTTTTGGGCTATATGGTGGGTTATTTGATTGTCGCCGCAGTCCTTCTTCCACTGTACTATCGTCACAATGTCACCTCAATTTATCAGTATCTCGAGACTCGATTTGGCTGGGTCAGCTATAAGACAGGGGCCTTTTACTTCTTTGTTTCTAGGGTCCTCGGTGCCGCCTTCAGGCTGTTTCTTGTGGCCATGGTCCTCCAGCAATTCGTGTTTAACGCCTTGGGGGTGAGTTTTGAATGGACTGTAATCCTCTCTATTTTCTTGATATGGGTCTACACCTTTCGGGGAGGAATTAAAACCATTGTCTGGACCGATACACTCCAAACCACATTTATGATTGCTGCCGTGGTATTGGCCATTATTTTCATTTTGAATCAGATGAATTTAAGCGTCGCCCAGCTGATGAATTCCGAGGCCTTTGACCGCTACGATCAAATATTTGTTTTTGATCATTGGCAGAAAAAGACTTATTTCTGGAAATCTTTTGTCGGCGGGGCCTTTATCACCATCTGCATGACCGGTCTAGATCAAGACATGATGCAAAAAAATCTGAGCTGCCGTAACCTACGGGAGGCTCAGAAAAATATGATCAGTTTCAGCGTTGTGCTCACCGCCGTAACCTTTGTTTTTTTGTTCTTAGGAGCGCTAATTTTTATTTATTCAGAGGCCAATCAGATCGGTATTCCCTTGATGGACGGTGATCCAAAAACTGACCTGCTCTTTCCAGAAATCGCACTAAACAGTGGTTTAGGTCCAGCCTTAGGTATTGTTTTTTTGCTGGGATTAATCGCCGCCGCATACTCCAGTGCAGACAGTGCCCTAACCGCACTCACAACGAGTTTTTGCATCGATTTTTTGGCATTGAAAAAACAGCCAGAGACCCAACAGAAAACAACGCGAAAGAAAGTTCATGTCGGCATGAGTCTTTTGCTTATCGTTGTAATTATTGCTTATAAATACATTTTGTCCAGTAACGTCATAGACTCTCTTCTGACCGTTGCGGGTTACACCTACGGCCCCTTGTTAGGATTGTTTGCCTTTGGAATTTTTACCAATTATCGGATCAAAGATCGTTATGTGTTTTGGGTCAGTCTAGGTTCTGTTGCCGTCATCACAGCTTTGGGACAAATCGACCCAATTTATTTAGGTGGATATCAGTTGGGCTATGAATTACTCCCGCTGAATGGGCTGTTGACCTTTATCGGTCTGTGGTTTATCCGTGATAAAAGCCATTAAGTCAAAAAAGATCATTTGATAAGGGCATAAAATAAAGCTGAGGCGCTTACGGCGCCTCAGCTTAAACAACCTAACCAATAAAATAATAGATTGAAGAATAGATCTTCTTCATAGCAATTCCATTATTCTTAGGCTAAAGTATAAAATGTTTAACTATTTACCAAAAAAATTAAACAAAAAATTTTCTGACAAGCTGTCACATTGTGAAAAATGGTATTCTATTTGCCATAAACAGGTCAATAATTTTAAATTCAAAAGACCATGAACAAAGGAACCATCAATGTTTCAGTGGACAACATCTTCCCACTGATCAAAAAATTTCTTTACAGCGATCACGAAATATTTCTTCGAGAGTTAATCTCAAATGCCACCGATGCAACGCTTAAACTGAAGCACTTAACCAGTATCGGAGAGGCAAAAACGGACTACGGTGATCCAACCATTGAGGTCAAAATCAATAAGAAAAAGAAAACCCTTCACATCATTGACCAAGGTATTGGCATGACTCAAGATGAAGTTCAGAAATACATTAATGAAATTGCTTTTTCTGGAGCAGAAGAATTTCTAGAAAAATACAAAGACAAAAAAGCAGACGAGGCAGGTATTATCGGACATTTTGGACTTGGATTTTACTCGGCCTTTATGGTCGCGAGCAAAGTCGAAATCATCACCAAAAGCTACAAAGATGAACCAGCAGCGCATTGGAGCTGTGATGGATCACCGAATTATACTCTCGACGCTCACAAGAAATCTGAACGTGGGACAGAAATCATATTGCACATCAGTGATGAGGATAAAGACTTTTTGGAAGAGTCTAAAATCCGATCACTCCTGGTGAAATACAATAAATTCATGCCTATTCCCATTAAGTTCGGCAAGAAAACGGAACATTTACCCAAGCCAGAGGGCGCTAAAGAATCGGATCCAGCACCCACTAAAGAGGTGGATGACATCATCAACAACCCGACACCAGCTTGGACTAAAACACCCACCGATCTCAAGGACGAGGACTACAAGGCTTTTTATCGCGAATTGTATCCCATGCAATTTGAAGAGCCGCTGTTTCACATTCACCTGAATGTCGATTACCCCTTTAACCTAACCGGTATTTTGTATTTCCCAAAAGTCTCACCTGACATGAACATGCAAAAAGATCGGATCCAGTTGTATCAAAATCAGGTTTTTGTCACGGATAATGTCGAAGGCATCGTTCCAGAATTTTTAACCATGCTGCGTGGTGTGATTGACAGCCCAGACATTCCATTGAACGTGTCACGAAGCTATCTACAAGCCGATGGAGCCGTCAAAAAAATCTCGAGTTACATCACCCGTAAAGTGGCCGATAAACTCAAGAGCCTGTTCAACGATAATCGCGAGGATTTCAGCGCAAAATGGGAAGACATTAAAGTCGTCATTGAATACGGCATGCTGACTGAAGAGAAATTCTTTGAAAAAGCAGAGAGTTTTTACCTCTACCCTAATGTCGATGGTGATTTCTTCACTTACGAAGAACTCAAAGAAAAATGCGGCCCGATGCAGACCGATAAAGACGGAAAGCTCATTTACCTGTACGCCTCGGACAAAGACGCGCAACACAGTTATATTGAAGGCGCTAAGGCCAAAGGCTATGAGGTACTCCTTTTAAATTCACCGATTGTCGGTCACTTGTTGCAAAAATTTGAAGGCAGCAAAGAAAACATCAGTTTTGTTCGAGTGGACAGCGATTCCATCGACAATTTGATCAAAAAGGAGGACAATACACCCTCTAAACTGAGTGAGGATCAAAAAACAGCCCTGAAAGAACGACTTGAAACCGTCATTCCAAAAAGCACCTACACGGTACAAATGGAATCTTTAGATAGCAGCTCAAGCCCATTCATGATCACCGAACCTGAATTCATGCGGCGCATGAAAGAAATGCAACAAACTGGTGGTGGCGGCATGTTCGGCATGGGGCAAATGCCGGAGATGTACAACCTAGTGATCAACACCAATCACGAGCTGATTCAAAAAATCGTAGAGACCAAAACAAAAGCGAAACAAGAGCGGTTGATCAAACAAGGTTTTGATTTAGCTAAATTGAGTAAAAATTTGCTCAAAGGTCAAGACTTGACCCAATTCATCAATCGAAGTTTTGAATTGATCAAATAGTCCCCTAATGAGGGTCTTGATTCGGGCATACAATTCAATCTCTGTTGTCCCTTAGGCATGAAAAAAGCCTCCGATAATTCGGAGGCTTTTTTCTATCTTCACCAAAACGCAATTATGTTTCCCTGGCACCAATACTTTCTCGGATTACTCCTGGTTATCGCAGGCTTTTTTCATCTGCAAAAACCAAAAATATTTCTTTCCATCATGCCAAATTATCTCCCAGCACATCAATTGTTGGTGTTGCTCAGTGGCATTGCTGAAATGATTTTAGGCTTTATGTTGGTCACCGCACAGGGGCAAACTACGGCCTCATGGCTGATCGCATTGATGATGGTCATCTACTTGCCCATTCATTGGACCATGATATGGCAACCTCCAATTTGGTTTCGTTGGTCTAAGGGGTTACTTTGGCTGAGATTGGTCTTACAATTTGGATTGATCTATTGGCCGCTACAGTACCTTTAAATAGCGACCCCTAGCCTAAAGTCTCATTGAGCAAAGCCGCGAGACGCAATCCCGCCTTTTGGAGTTGTTTTCGAATAACGTTAGTGTATTTGGAGGCATAGTCATAACTCAATTTCTCATCTGGCTGTGTGTTCTCATACACATCCAAACACAGTTCTCGACTCTCTTGAACCCATTCCATAAGACTCGATTGCTGGATGTATTGAATTTGCCTCGGAC
>Ga0213858_10000187_pt1 | contig 29952 bp, 42 predicted proteins | sample PICome_FD_160122 | JGI IMG/M metagenome (GOLD analysis project Ga0213858, IMG submission 160122) | Coastal seawater microbial communities near Pivers Island, North Carolina, United States - PICO245 | ecosystem: Environmental > Aquatic > Marine > Coastal | place: USA: North Carolina | collected... | reverse complement strand
GAAATACTACGAGCATTCTTAATCTCATTATTAAAGAACTGCTTCAGGTATGATGCAATATGAAATTTCTTATCGCCTGTGGTGCCAGTTGCATCCACCAATTCATCAAGGAAAGGACCACAGATCTGACACATACGTTCGATCTTAGAAATATAATTATCAAACTTTGTCATCTCTGCACGAGAGAACCCAACCTTATGCATAGGAGTATCGTTCCTGACAATCAATACTTCAGGAATGTCATTGTAAGTATCAACAGGTGCTCCTGCCATTGCTTGCATTGTAGGAAGATCTGTTCCCTGATAATGAGTATGAAATACTACTCCGATCTTTGCTCTGCCAGCTTTTTTACCAATATCGTGGTTAACAGGGATGCCATAAGTAATAGTGTTTGGTCGAAATGTGTAGAGTTGTTCGCCATCTACCGTCTCCTTTCTAATGTCCGATGTAAATAAAAGGTCTCCCTGAATAACTCCCTTGATACCAAGTTTACTGAAGTATCGATAAGAGAACTTGAGTTTTTCTGCTAAGTCTCCATCATACATAGAGTCCACATCTTCTTCTGAATAGCAGATCTTTGGTGTGTCTTTATTAAAGACAGACTTTGTTCCAACAAAAAAGATATCTGCAAGGGGATCCATGCCACAGATAACAGAAGGAGCACCGTCCCACTTGGTCTGCATGAAACCACTACTCTCTTGCTGTCCCAGCATCTTGCGGAGTTCTTTCAAGAAAGAGACTGCTGCTTTACACCCTTCGACGCCGTAGTTCAGCATCTCATCTTCCAAGTGCTCTAGGTGCTTGAGCTGTTTAATATTTGCCATCAGTCTACGTACCCGTCCTCAGGAATGCTGAACACCGCTTCGCCGTTGAACTTGTATGCTGACTGTAGTTTATCAGGCCATGGGTCCGAACTGCCGCTTGTGTCACGAATGTTAAACTTCAATTCCATGACTGGTGTTTTGACCGTGATGTCAACACGCTGCCCCGTACCAGTCTTACCACCATAGTGGACAATTACCGAACTGACTCTAGTAGCACGATCACATAATTGCTTAGTCATGGGGAAGTTCTTGATCTTACTTCCTTGCTTATGAGTGTAGTGATATCCATATCCGATAGAACCACGAATCATACCTTGCAATAGTGTTCTGTTGAATTGCGGACTGGGATCATTGCCACCACTCCTAACTTTACCATTGTATGCTTCATTGAAAATTCTGCAAAACCTATCGTTGTTAATACCAAATGTTTCTAGAACTTTCAGTCCCACATCAGTTTTAATAGAACCACTCTGTATATCTTCTTTAGTAAAAATTTTCTTGACACCTAGGTTAGACATAGTAGTTGTGCCACTAGTCTTCAAAGAAAGATATATGACACTTGTTTTAGATCCCTTCTTAGTTGTTAGTGTAAGATCTGTAACTGTAGCTCCAATATCATAGTGTGATCCATCAGCATCACCAACCTTCCAGTTTCCATTTTCATATTTCAGTGGTCTCTTTTTGTTTTCACCACCCTCAGCAATTACTTTTACTACTTGACAATCTTCCAAATCATAATAATTAATCAAGTCATCGATAAATCCTTTGTATTGATTGTTAGTGTAATCACCTTCTTCAATCCAATCATTTAATCCTTCCTCCAATTGTCCTTCAAATAAATTACCCCTGTTTCCTGTGCCACGATTACCTCTGCTACCGTCGCCCCAGGTAATTTTGAAATTGGAATCTAGTCCAACTTGTTTTTTAATCTTGCTTACATCGACAGTGCCCTTCAATCCACGCATGATTTTACAACTCTTACCTGCGTTAGTTTTAGGATTAAATGCCAATGCATCTTCTATACCATAGTGCTTCTTAATATGGTTATAGAAATGAATGATTGGACCTCTGTACTTCTTATCAATACTGCTCCCTGCAAGAGCTCTCATCTCAGAGGAGTTTTTAGGTATACTATTAAATGCCATAAGAAAACCTCCCGTCTAACTATTTAGAGGGAGGTCATATTTATACTTCGTATTTCGCCCAGAGTTTACGAATGTTCTGAGTGATTGGCATACCGCTTGAGTAAGTTTCAAGTAGTTCTCCTTCTCCATCAACAACAATCAGGACAGGTGTGGCAGTGATGCCATACTTTTTAGCAATGGCAATGTTCTCTTCTGGAATTGGTTCATCACTGAAATCTTCAAGATGAACTTCTTCGATGAGTTCAGTACGCTCATCATTGAGAGCATTGAAGTATCGCTTTACCAGACCACAAGGACCACAAGAGTCCTTGGTAAACAAAATAAACCTAGTCTTCATCTTTCTCCTTTTTATTAAATCCAAATGGACCAGACAGTTTGTCTTCTAGTGCTTGCTTAAGTGCAACACCACCAATCGCTTCCATGACTTTAAGGACTTGCTCAGGTTTGGCATCTTCTCCAAGTTCTTTGGCGATGTACCAATACTTTGGCCAGAAAGTTTCACCTGCATTCTGGTAATCTTCTAGTGTAAGTGTTTTCATCGGTCGTTAGCAGCACGGTTTTCAGAGAAGTAGATGTCGAAGGAACCTTCGGGATAACGTTTCTCAAGTTTCTTCACGTTAGTTGCAATGACTTCATCAAAGCTGATACCCAATGCCATTGTTGCTTGAGCGACATACCATAGAAGATCACCCAACTCAATAATAAGATGCTCACGGTTGTCCTCGTTCCAGGGTTTTCCTTGGAATACCATCTTCTTAATGATCTCAAGAAACTCACCACCCTCAGCATTAATTCCAACCCCAGCAGTAAGAAGTCTCTCAATATTGGCACCTTCTCGGTCAAGCTCACCAATACGATCAGCAAAGTCAACAAAATTCGTACTAGCATTACTAGTGACAGCAGCAACAAATTCTTCGTAGCGTTCAAATTTAATAGTCATACGTTCCATTCAGCAAATTTAGATAGTCTGTTTTGTGATTCAGCGAATTGTGAGAGTTTGTCTCCCACGTCTTCTGTGTCGATGCTGATTTCGGAAGCATCATCCGCAACATCATACAACCTCATTTTGGATCTGTCAATTCCCACCATGAATTTTCGTGAGGTAGCGAGGTCTGAGTACCTGTTCTTAAGTTGTTTGACCATGAGGCGACCCTGTTGTTCAAGCTCCTCAGTAGAGATAAGGGCAAACATAAAATCAGCAGTGGCAGGAAGGCCAAAAGACTCAGAAGTATCGGTAAGATCTGGATCACTATTGCCATAACCACTACGAGTGGTCTGAGTAGCACTAACGATAGGGAGATTAGCTTCCACAGCAAGACCCCGAAGCTCCTCAGCAATCGCTTTGACATACGTGTAACTGTTGACAACTGCACCTTTATACCTCGCACTTGCACATATATTAAGATAGTCTACGAAGATGATATCAGGTTTGAAATCTTTCTTCAACTTTAGATCACTCAGGAGTGCCCTGAAGTGTCCTGCATGTGCTGACGCTGTGGGGTATTCCTTGATAATAAGTTTGCCTCTAGTCTTTCGAGCGATCTCCTGAACTTTACTAGTGAAGAGAACTTCAGGAAGTTCTGTAATGTCTTTGACAGCGACATTTAAAAGGTTTGCGTCAATTCGTTCAGCAATTTTCTCCTCTGCCATTTCACATGTAATGTAGAGAACGTTGTAGTTCTCGCTGAGCGCGGCAGCAGCCGCATGGCACATGAATAGAGACTTGCCGACGCCTGTACCAGCAAGAGCGACGTTGAGAGTCTTGTTAGAGAGACCACCTTTCGTGATAAAGTTAAACTTTTCGAGATCGAAGGGAACCTTCTCTTCTTTGCGGTGGTAGAAGTCATAGCGTTCTGATGCTTGTTCAATGTAATCGTGTCCTATGTGTTCGTCGAACGATACTGCCAAGGCTTCTTGGAGTATGGAGGGTATCGCATCTCGCGAAACCTTCTTATCGCCTCCATCTGCGATCTTGATGGACTGCATGAGGGCGATGTATATAGCTCTGTCTTGGCACCACTTTTCTGTGGAGTCGAGCAACCATTCGTAGTCAACCCATTCGTTGGAAAAACTGGATACCGTCGATAACGAATCTTGGAACGCATCGTCAGTAAGGTCATTACGATTTTGTATATTAATCGCAAGGACTTCTTGAGTAGGAACTTTATCATACTTAGAAGCGAAGTCAGCGATCTCTTCAAAGATAATCTTCTCATGATATTCTTGGAAATAATCTGCTTTTAGGAAAGGAACTACCTTGCGATAATACTCCTCAGTGAAGATGAGGTTTCGCAAGATAGTGGTTTCAATACGCTCAATTGCCATAGGAGAATTCTTTCTGTGCTGCGACTTCCAGTTGTTCCATCACTTCGGGGGTGAAATATTTTTCGGGATCAGCAAGTACAGCAGAAGGATAAACGGAAGATTCCCCAATAAGAACCCGATTGCCGTTCTTCCCGAAGACTCCGTACTCGATACCCAGTTCCAGTAAGCCGTAGTATTTGTCAAGACCTCGCTCGTCGAAAAATAGACGTGTTGCAACTTTACTCCCTTCGATGGTTAGACGAGACTTCTTCGCCTCGCATTTGATAATGTTACCAACAACTTCCTTCTTACTGTCTCGTTCTTTACTCTTTGAAAGATAGATGATAGTAGAAGCAGCATACTTCAGACCTGTGCCGCCACCCATCTCCTTTGTAGGAACATAGGAACCGATCACATCATATGTATGGTTAGTGACAATCATAGGCACCTGCGCTTGTCCTAATTTAAGGGTAAGCACACGGAAGGCACCTTTGATCAACTGACTCTTAGTCATGTCTCGGACCTGCTTGTCGTTAGCAACATCTTCCATCTCCTTGGTGGTGGAAAGCATACCAAGAGAGTCTAGCACAAACATCATAGGCACACGCTCGTCCTTGGGTTCCTTGAGATACTTGTCAAGGATCCTACATGCCTGTGTCCTAAACTCTTCAATGGTAGCGACAGGCATGATGATCATGCGCTTAGAGTCGATACCACGAGACTCAATCATATCACGGGAAATGGCGGATTCAGTCTCAAAATAAATGACGCCACCTGTAGGATTAGCATCAAGGAAATTACGAACGACAGAAAGAGCGAAAAAAGTCTTCCCCGTGCTCGATTCTCCTGCCAGGGCAGTAACCTTATTGGAAGGAAGACCTCCAAACAACGAACCACTAACCAAGGCGTTAACGATATAACTGCCAGTATCAACATAATCAGTAATGTCGCCAGCAGCAATTCCTTCGCTAACCAAACCAGCAAACTCGTTTCCACTTTCTTTAATTACGGTGTCTAAGAATCCCATTGATCTACTCGTTCCTCATAAAAGTTGACATAATTATAATCGTTCCGCATAAGTTTGGCAAATGCCATAGCGGTTTCGTAGTCTTCAAAGCACTTAATGTCCTCAGGTCCTACTTGACCCACGACATGATTAGTCCATGTGACTACAAAGATTTTCTTGCTCATGAAAAGAAACTCGAAATTGTAATGGTCTTCTCGTGGGTCCAACCAATACATTGTAGCACGTTTTTCAACGGTTCGAGGAATGACTTTTCAAATTGTGTTTGGTAGTCCACATATTTTTCAAGACCCAACTCCTTTGGCAGTTCACCAAAGAAACTGATACAATTCTCATGAATTGGATTTGGTGTCTTGAGATACATGAACTTGATCTTCTCACCTTCCTGAATGAGAGGATGCTTGTTCTCTACCTTATATTTTCTTACGTAATGATTATAAAGAAGAGCACCTCTTACGTGGATTGGTGTTCCCTTCTGATAGATCTCAGTTGGGTGTCGATACTTGGCGAGGTTATTGACTCCTCTAGGGAAGGCGACATCTGAATAGTGTCGCTCTCTCGTCTCTGTTCTGACACCATTGATGAAATCGATAAGTTCATCATTTGTCTTGCCGATAATAATCTTAAACGCTGCATACAACTTGTCCCTAAAATACGCAGGAGTAGAGCTCCTTGCCGTCTCAAGACCCATGATCTTCATCTTGGGTTCTTTGTATCTAACTCCCTCACTGTCCCATACGTTAAGAATGTAACGCTTCTTTGCAGTCCAGATGCCACGATCAGCGATGTTCTCTCGCTTCATGCTCATCTTCTGGTCATACGCCGAAACGTAATCTGCAAGTTCTTGATATGAACTCTCGATAAAAGGTTCCAGTTTCTCCTGGCAGATCTTATCAAGTATGGAAACAATTGCTGCTTTATCGCCAGACTTAGCAATAAAGAATTTATCAACAAGAGGTCCAAGGTTAAGATAGATTGAGTCAGTGTCAGATGCAATGACATAATCTTTACCCTCAGTTTTTAACAGTGTATTTAGATACACATTCATCTTGTTCTCAATCCATCGAATTGAAACTTGACCCGACAAGGTAATTGCTTCTGCATTAGCAAGACGATAATAGCGGAAGTGTTCATTACCAATAGCACCATAAGCACTATTAAGAGAGATCTTTTTTGCCATCTGAATGTTATTACAGCGGGCAATTTCTTTCGTAAGTTCGATAGTTGGTGTCTTCTCGTATTGTTTCTTTGCTTCGATCATCTTCTTCTTAAAGATGACACGAGAATCGTACATCTTCTTCATCATCTGAGGAAGAAACCCATGCTTGTCTTTGCGGTACTGTGCGCCATTCGCACACACAGCAAACTCACCGTCAATCTCTACCTGTTTATCAAGTATCTTATCAACGGTTGCCGATGAATGTCTGGCATCTTGGAGGGTCTCGGGCGAGATATTGTACTGCATAATAAGGTGAGGATACAGACTGTTGAGATCAAAACTGACCACCCAATCATAAAACCCAGGAATCGGTTCTTTGACATATGCACCTGCATACTTTTCCGTCTTAGTCGCTTCCTTCTTTGGCGGGATAGCAATCTTACGCTTTAGAAGTTCGCAGTAAATATAGTTATCCCACATGCGAACCTGACTAAACACATCTTCATAATTCACCTTGGCGTCATATGCCATGGTGTATGCAAGTTCAATCAGTTTCATCTTGTCATCAAGCTTATCCACCAGACGAACGTCATGGATGTTGTACTCGATGAACTTCTGCCAGTCGTTCTCATAGAACTCTTTGAACGTATCAAACTCAGAGTGATCAAGTTTCTTCTCACTCAGTTCAACAAAGGCGATATGATCTAGTCGGTAAGACTCTTGGTTTGTGTAAGTGAACTTCTTATACAGTTCCAGATAATCAAGCGTAGAGATACCGAGCATGTCGATAGAGAAGTTCTTGCGACCTTTGATAAAGATCTCACGCTGCGATACTAGTTTCCATGGAGACAGAAGTTTGACATACTTATCCCCCAAGATACGATCAATACGATTGTGGATGTACGGCATATCGAACAACTGCACGTTCCATCCAGTAATTACATCTGGAAAGTTTTCTTGCCAGTATTCGAGGAATGCACCCAACATGCTTTCTTCTGATCGGAAATGCATGTAGTCCACCATGGGGTCTGTGTTATTGAATGCTCTCGCTCCGAACACAACAATTCGACCAGTGAAACTATCTTTGATTGAGATAGCGAGTATTTCCTGATCGGCAGTTTGGATATCTGGAAATCCGTTTTCGGCAGCGGTTTCAATATCGATGGTAAATACACGAATCTTTGAGGAGTCGAACTTAAGTTCTTCCTCAGGATGCTGCTCAGCAATGTATTGATACAAGAACCTAGAGTTCCCATAAATCTCGAAGTCATCTACTTCTTTGTATTGTTTTACGAAGTCTCGTGCTTCGGAAATAGATCCAAACTTATGAGGTTCTACACAATCACCTTCTAGTGTTCTCCACTCAGAGTAATTCTTTGTAGGCAGATACAGCGTAGGGTTGAAAGGAACCCTGACGCTATAGCGATTGCCGTTCTCATAACCACGTACAAGCAGACGGTTGCCTGCTTGCTCAACACTAGTGTAAAACTTCATTCAAGACATTCAATGTATCTAGCAAGGATTGTCTTGCTAGGGTTGGTCACAACAGTCAGGTCCGAAGACCTGACATTAAATTCACGCTCAGAAGAATGCTCTGCCCATGGAACCAGTTGACCTTCATAGTCTACCAAATATGGTTCGACTAACCAGACATCAGGGTCGCCTGGTAAGGTGTCCCCCTCAACTGGTTCTACTTGAGCGATGATCCATTCATTCTGCAGCTTGATCAGGTTCGCCGTTATCTCCATTTTCTAGTTCCTCAATAAAATCTTCGGGTAGTTCATAGAAAACCCTTTCCTTCGGGATGCCATAACCTTCCAATTCAGTAACATAGTTATCCAGAATTGCATTGTCTGGATAAGTTACACTGACAATGTGCTCACCATTGATCCTGAACTCTTGTACTGGTGTGTAGGGACACCACTTAGAATAACGAATCGGCAGATTGCCATTCTCATCTTTTTCACCAAGACCAAGAACAAATGGATACAGCATCTTGTATCCTACAGTTCTTTCTTGCTCATCTTTTACATCACCAAATAAACAAAGAACTCTTTCGCCAGTGGAAAGAATTGCAATGCGAACTGAATGATTAATCCTCAGTTCCTGATTCGTCTCTTCCATATTTTTCAACCTTTTCAGTAATTTTGTTTTCGTATGCTTGCTGCAATCCTGGTTCAGGATTGCTGATAGTCATAACACTATCATAAGGAATCTTGAATTGCCAATCTGAGGAGTAAGGATTCCACTTACTAAACCTGATTTGATATTCACTTCCCATCTGTTCAGTAAGATACTGAGGGGATGCGCCATCTAGACTCAGGATGTATGGTTCTTCCATGAGAAGGCAAACGCCTTTTTTGTTCTCATCTTCCCCATCGAAGATTTCCTTCAGTTCAGCAATAACACGATCACCAGTCTTTAATGTAAGGATTGATACTGCCATAGTTATTGTGATTTCGATCTTAGTTTAACACCAAAAAAGGGGGATGTCAAATCCCCCTTCAACATTATTTAGAACCATTTTTTTCTTTTCTGTTTTTCTGGTAGATTCTTGATAAGAGTAATTGTCAGTAGTCCATCTTCAAATTTTACATCTTCAATCTCTACGTCATCTCCCATCTGCCAGTTGCGTGAGAATGTTCTATATGAAATTCCTTTGTGTTGATATGTTCTCTCTTTGTCTGCTGGTGCTTTACGAGCAGAGACTGTTAGAACATTCCGTTCTGTCTCGACTTCAATATCATCTCCTGAAAATCCAGCAAGAGCGACCTCCAATAAGGTTCTACCATCATGTCCATCAACAACATTGTAAGGTGGGTAATTTGATCCACCTCCCGCAAGAGCTTCGAGTCTGCTGAATGTTTCATTGAATCCAATTGAATAGGGGGTATAATGTTCCCAAGTTATGTTAGTCATGTCCTTGAATAAGCGACGTTTACGTAGGACCCCGAAGGCATCCTTGGCGTAAAAGGGGGGCATGTATGCCCCAACTCCTCTTACACGTATACTTATATCGATTCAAAGGTTTTTGCAGTTAGCAATCCTGTCTGGGGAACCGAACCAAAATTTCGGTTCTTACTAATAAAATCTAGAGTATGTTCGGTAAACAAGTCAAAGGCAATAGAATACCTTGTAGTATTTGATTGTTGTGTATCTACCCTATGCTCTAACCATGCAGGAAACATATTCATAGATCCCACAGTATTGACAGATTTCCACCACCCAAAGTATGTACTAAGATAAGGAAACCAATAGTCAGTAGTTGATCCCAGATTAGACAAGGATACATTTCCACTGAGATATGCATTCTCTGTAATGTTGTGGCAATGAATATCAATTTTTTGACCTGCTTCTAAAGCAACTGCCCAACCACGAATCCACACTTTATCTCGGGCAAGAGGTTCCTCTCCCATGGCAGTCATGTATGAAGAGTATGTCTGGTAAATTAACTTTGCCAGATATTTCATCTCATCAAAATTCCAAGAGAAAATATTATAAGTCTCCCACACTTTCTCATAAGATCTTTCATTACGAGACTCAAGAATCTTAGCAAGTTCAGTGCAAAGATACTGGTTGTAGATATCAGTATAGATTGATATATCAAAGTTGGGTGCAAACGGTGTGTTCGCATCCCAACTCTTCCATCTATTTAAATTTGAATTTGAAGATCGTACCTTTGCTGGATGATTATCTAATTGATTCATTCAGCAGCAGTTTTCTTTCGTCCAATATTATACTTGCTCTCAAGCGTCCAATCATTTTTTTCTTTAAATGACAAGACTTTGATTTGATTGAGAGGAGCAAGATCAGCAATCTTCTCTGCATCTACAACAGTAATCAATCCCCAATCACTGAGGAGTTGCACAATGCGATTGCGACGTTGAACATCATTCAATGATAGATTCGTATTCTTACCGTCAAGAGCGAACAACTCTTTGAAGTGTACGATATAATACTTGCCTTGTTTGTGTAGGATATGACAGGATTGGTAGATCTTTTTCTCTTTGCGAGATGCTACTCCAATGCGAGTCAGAGTTTCTCTCACCTTGAGAAAGTCATCTGGTTCTCCAAGAACCACCTCAACCATGTCAGTTTGTTTCCACTGGACTTCAATTTCACCGCTCATTTTCTACCACCTTTATTCAATACCTTTGTAATATGATCTAGTTGATCCTTGGTGAGAATCCTGAGTGCTTGTAGAGCTTTATCGTCATTATAACCATAATACTCTTTTACCATTTCAAGATAATCAATAGAATCTTTACGTGCCCATGGAGAGAAACGCTTCCTTGGCTTCACACTATTTAGTAAAAAATCATATTGCATCTTCTTTGGAAGTTCTGGATACTTGTTCATCTCATTGGCATATAAGATAGTATCCGTAAAAGAACTGAGGCACCTGTTAACAATGTAAGGAGGATACCCTCGCTCAGCATCAGGGTCTCCATTAAGTAGATTCTTTTTCGATTGGTTGATGCTGTAAAGGTAGTCTTTTAGTTGGTACGTCATTCCAGTGTCTAATCACTCCACTAATAATAAAAAGGTTGGTAACCAAGTAAGAAATAAAAATAAGGGTGCGTATGCCAGCAATAGTATCAGCCTCTCTGTCTGTGCGTCCATACTTTTCACCCAGTGCTTTTGCCCAAATCCGCCACATTAGAACTTCGCAGTAACACCAATAACTTTTGCATTAGGATTACGAGCAAGGGCGACTTCCTTTGCTTCATTGTAGTTGCGAGCAATCACCTCTTCACAGAAGACCTTGCCAGCAACAAAGAGTTTGACTTCACACTTCATAATTGAAAAGGACGAGTTCCTTGCGGTCTGCTTGATCTGTATTATAACTCCCCACGCTCCTCATCGTGTAGGTGTGTGCAAATTCTGCTGCTGTCCACCCTTCAAACCTCTCACGAATGAGTTGAGACGAATTATAAGATATAAGTTGAGGACCAATAAACCGATCACACTTGACAGCAAAATGGTCATGGTTAAATCCTTTGTGCATGTTTCCACGCTTACCATATAGATTGGATCCGATCTCATAGGGGGGATCAAGGTACGTAAAGGCGTCTTTGTCATCAGTAAGGAGTTGTTCATAAGACTTGTTAGTAATTTTCCAATTGCCAATCAACTTCTGATAATCTGTTAGTCGTTCAATACCTGCAAGGGAGAAGTTTGAATCACTTGCTTGTTTTGAGAAGGAGGATGACTCAGTAAGACCCGAAAAACTGCACTTATTAACAACGTAGAAAGAAACAGCACGCCATATGTTTTCAGTATACGGTGGGAACTTAGTCGTTGCCTGAGACCCTGAAAGATATTCTTTAGCGTCCAGGAAAAGTTTCTTAGCGGAAGTGGGGTCAGGGTGCCTTTGTTTAAGTTGGAGCAGGATGTTCTTAATTTCATTACCATTGTCCTGTAGTTCTCTCCAGAAGTTATAGAGAGGTTCGTATAAATCATTGACCCAAATGTCTAGACGAGGATACCTCTTAGACACTTCTAATGCTACGCTACCACCACCAAGAAACGGTTCACGATATTCTTTGTAATCTTTAAGATCAGGGATATACTGAAAAAGTTTTGACAAAGCGCGACTCTTGCCACCAGGATAGCGGAGAGGAGTCTTTAGTGATTTCAAAGTGGTTGCCATAATTAAAAAGATCTTTCAAAATAGATGTTAAACGCTACACTAATTCTAGTCTCATCGGACGTGTTAGTACAGACACCATGCTGCAGAAAACCAGGGAACAAGTATATTGCACCATTGCATGGTTGGTATGACCGCCTATTAGACAGTTGAAAAAATGGATAAGCAGCACTCAATGCAGGGAATGGACTGCTGACAAAAAAGTCTCCATGTGAATTATCTACTTTGTAGTAATACACACCAGAGAGATCAGCATCTCCATGATCATGGATGTGTGCATAATCATTTTTCTCAAACAGAGATACCCATGAAGAATTAATCTTCACACGCATCGAATCCTTATAGTTTGGGTTTGAATCAAACCTAACATCATTCATGAATTGATCTACATGTTTGTAGATCTCTTGCTTAAATTTGATGAGAGCATTGTCTTCAATAAAATTATCCAGGAATGTTGCCGTGGATAATTTGTGTGTGCTACCCCAACCTTCAATTGAATTTACCATAGTTCTTTCTATGGCAGGATGCAGTTCTTCTTGAATTGCATCTACATCATCTACAAGTGCCCTGTAAAATGGGATAGAATATAAACTTTCAGTCGTCATCGTATGTGGGAGGGTTATACTTTAGATACTCACGAAAGATATGTTTCATCTCTCGCTCAGTCATGCCGCAATGCTTAGCAGCATTAGGTAAGTTCATTGTAGCATGAAACAAAGCATCATTTGCCTCTTGCACGTTTTCGGGTGTTGTCTTTACTGGCGGCGTTTTTAAGTATTCTTTTGTAATGTCGATCAGGTTCTTTTTCAAGGCGCTCAAGCATTTCCTCCATCATAATAAATTTAGGTTCCTTCTCGATGAATTTGAGTAGCGTCATTGAAACTCACAACTCATCATGATCTCAGTCAAACATGCAAGCATATTGACTTCCTGATCAGGAACAATAGCAATGTCCCTCATGTACTTAGCAATGATAAGAACTGCCTCAGGGATAGAAGCAGGTTTCATTACAGTGTAAATGCTGTCATAGATCTTACGCATCACCATGCTGGGGTCATTGTCCATGTGCTGAACAACCCAGTTCTTGACATTGGTGAATTCTTTTTTCTTCAAAGAAGACAACAGAGTGTCAAGATTAACGTCAGCAACATCAACCAATATGGCAGAGTTGATACTACCTGTAGCAGCATAACGCTGACACTCATTAATAAGACGACGCCAATCAGGATAATAACGCTTTGTAAGCTTGGCAAGGACTTTATCCTCATACTGGATTTGTTCATGATCCAGAATGGTTTTGAGGCGAGTGAAGAACTGCCCTTGCAAACCAGTCGCTTGTTCTGGTTTGATTCTAAAGTCAACGACCGTGCAACGTGAATGCAGCGGTTCGATAATTTTATTTATAAAATTGCAGGTGAAGATAAAACGACAGTTGCCATGGAACTCTTCCACAGCGGTCCTGAGGGACAGTTGAACGTCGTTAGTGGTGTTGTCTGCCTCGTCGATGATGACGACCTTGTGGGACGCTCCAGAGGTCAGAGAGATCGTTGTGGCAAACTGCCTCACACGGTTCCTCACGGTGTCTAAGAAGCGTCCTTCATCGGATCCATTGATCACGATGTAAGAGGCACCAATCTCCTCACACAGCGCCTTAGCGATGGTAGTCTTGCCCACACCTGCAGTGCCGCTAAGCAGCAGGTTAGGCAACTCACCTTGATTAACAAAACCCTGAAAGACATCTTTGATGCTGTCAGGGAGAATGCAGTCTTCAACAATGTTGGGTCGATACTTCTCAACCCACAGAAACTCTTTACTCATTCAAGTGGTCGGGTAAATGATTTAGAAATGATGTCCGAGGCATTGAACATCAGTTGCATATACTCTACACCCTTCTTGGGTTTAGTATGCTCACCGCATGTGAAAATATCACACACCGCCATGCCTTTCTCAGGCCACGTATGAATGCTGATATGGGACTCAGCAAGCATGGCAACACAAGTTACACCTTGAGGATCAAACTTGTGCGAATGAAGTGCAAGCAATGTTGACTTACACTTTTTGGATGCTGTGTAAACAATATCCCTAACGAACTCTTCATCATTCAGAAGATCTTTCGTACAACCCTTTAAGGTAAAAAGGATATGCTTCAAGGTTCCAGTGCGACATAATACGTGAGATCCAGACTGGTGTTTGACCACTCTGAGATAAGGTGCTTGGAGACTTTGACAGTATAGTCGCCAGCGAGAACACGAATGTTGTCAATCTTGACATCCAAAGAATAGGTGCCAGTAGAACAACCACCCACGGTGAGATCGTAAGTATTGCTGGTATCATTTTCCTTGTCACGAAGAATAATTTTGATAGTATCTAGTCCTTCTTCAGACTGGAAAGTCAGGTCTGGAAGACCGTACACAGCAGATGCTTTCTGCAATGCAATCAAATCATCACCCGTCAGATTGAACTGGAGATCTGCACCAGGGAAGTTTACATTCTTTTCTGGAGCACTCTTGAGCGTAATTTCTGGATCCGAAAAATAATACTTAGCAGACTGACGCCCCCCACGGATGCTAACAAAATCGCTACTGGTAAATTCGAGCTGAGGATCGTTAAACAGAGAGATGCCGCTAAGAAACTGACTGAGATCATAAATTGCGAAGTCAGTAGGAAACACCTCCTCACCAGTGAACTTTGCGAGGATATTCTCTGCGTTAGAAATAGTTCTAACCGTGGATCCTTTACGGAAGACAATAGAGGAATTGATGTTGGAAAAGTTTTTGAGGACATCAAGGGTTTTTTTAGATAGGATAACTTTACTCATTGATTGTAGGATTCAGTAATAGCGGACTTGTCTGAGAAGTGAAGAAGAAGGAGACCGTAGTGCAGGATCTTGATAATGTCCCGACGTGCAGTTCCTTTCTTGTCGTAGCGAGAAGCATACTTGAGGATGTTGCTTCGGCAGAATGCTTCAGCATCACCACATGCTTCGATCAAGTCTAACGTTTGAATACTGTCATTGCCAGCAGAGTAATGTTGGTTGTAAGTTCCAGAGATGTAATCACGTAGCTCCTGTAGGAGTTTATCTTCATCATATTTAAATGCCATTCAGCGGTTCCAAATTAGGCGTAGGTTATCATGGTAGCATTCTTCAACGTTGCCGTCAAGATCTTTGACAAACAACTTCAGACCTTCGCCACCTAAGATCCGAACAGTCTTGCCACTGTCAAGAATAGCAAGATGATTGACATAGCCGTGAAACTTATCAGTCATTAGGTTCGGCATCTTCTTCCTCCGTAGAAACATCAGCATCAATTTTATCATACAATTCAACGAACGACTGCTTGGTCTCATCATCGAAACGATTTACACAAACCTTGATTGCCTTCATACGATCACCCCAGATAGCATATGCTCGCATGATGTGAACAAGACGACGGGTGGAGATAACTTCATCAACACCACCTTCACGGAAGGTGCGACGAATAATGTCTCCCCAGTTTGCAAGGTTGGTGCAGAACTCTTCATCATGCTTGCCAAGAGAAGCAGCAACACGCAGCAGAATCTTAGTCTCGATGGCAGGGGTAGGATACTCCTGCTCAAAGGTCAGTGCAAAACGCTCAAGGAATGCTTCATTGAGAACGTTGGTGCCGATGAAGCGACCATCATCAGAACCCTTACCCTTGGTGTTGGCAGTAGCGATGATGTTGAAACCAGCGGCAGGTTTGACATAACGACCAGTTTTCTTCAGGAATACACCCTTGCCTTCCAGAACAGATTGAAGACACAGGATCTTGTTAGAGGCAAGGTCAACTTCATCTAGAAGCAGCACAGCTCCCCGTTCCAGAGCTTCGATGACTGGACCATTATGCCAAACAGTTTCGCCGTTAACAAGACGGAAACCACCAATAAGATCATCCTCGTCGGTTTCAATGGTAATGTTAACGCGAATCAACTCCCTATTTAGAGCAGCACATGCTTGCTCAACAGAGAAAGTCTTACCGTTTCCTGACAGACCAGTGATGAACGTAGGGTAGAAGATACCAGACTTGATAATCTTCTTCACGTCAGTGAAGTTGCCAAAGGGAACATAGGTATCATCCTTGTCAGGCACAAGGTTCTGCTCAACTGCTTCCATAACAGCAGGGGTAGCAGCAGGTGCTTCGTAGGTCTGCTCAAGACGCTCAGCAACAGTCAAGTTCCAAGTGCCACGCTTGACATAGAAGTCGCGCAGACGCTTGACAGCAGTAGGGTAGGTGACACCAAAGTGATCACAGGCAGAACGAACATGATTAGCATTGATATCATTGCCATAGGTTTCAGACAGGTAAGAAGTAAGTTGGGCAGTGGTCAGGTCAGACTTGGCAGGCATCGGTTTGTTTCGTATGAAGTAAGTATAGGGCAGAGTGAGGCAGAGTCAGGGCAGAGTGGACAGTTCGTCAAGCGACATACTCAATGAAAGAACTGAGGAGTTTTTTGTTAGTTGACTTCTTACCAAGCATTTTTTTAAATGCCTTGGTGATCTCGCCTTTGCTAGCACCAGTCTCAACGTCAAACTCAGCATCTTGATTCAGAGAGTTGTTGTTGATAACATACAAGGCACTATAGCTCTTAGGCATAGGGAGGATAGCAGAACGTTCCTTCTTCCATTGCCGCTGAACCTTGTCATACTGAGAGATGTCAGCGTATTGGGAAACAAAACTAGAGAGACCAGTGCCACCCATAATACGAAAACCAATAACGTTTACACCAGGATTCCTGTCATGGACTTGAGTGATAAAGTTGTTAGTCATCTCTGCCCATCCACCACCTGAAGGATAGGTGCGACCAGTCTTACGATCACGCAGAATGGTGTAGTGATCCACACGGCGAGGACGAACATAATACTCATCCTTGTGATCGTTGTAGAACTTGCGACCATAAGTTGCCTGACATGATTCACCATCAGTCAAGACACAGACATTGACTTTCTGCAGATCGTTCTGTTGTTTGAACTCAGGAATCATGTAGTTGAGCATGACAATCGCTTCGTTCAAAGGAGTGCCAGACAAAGTTACACCTGGGGTGGTGTGATAAGTGACGTGATACGCATATGCATATGCTTCACGATAAAGATTAAGACACATGCGCTCGTAATCTTTAGAGTTAGAATTGGAAGACACAAAGTTGATCAGATGAAATCGACCTTTGTTCAGGAAGATTTTACCTTCAGTGCAATCACATTCTTCTTCATTGAAATAATCATAGCGATCAGTATTGTTCTTGATACGTTCTACAAGACACCACTCATTAGTAAATGCATAAACCTCAAAAGGAATATGGACTTTCTTACAGAATGCAGTCAGGTTCAGCAACTGCTTGACTGTCCCAAACAGTTCATTGCCCATAGAACCAGACCAGTCAAGAATAAAGATCATGCCATGGTTCTTACCGTCAGGAAGAACCGTTACTTTTTTGAAGAGATCTTCATTGTACTTGTAAGTGTGTAGCTTAGAAGTATCAAGCACACCAGTCTTAGATTGACCAGCACGAGCGTAAGCGTCAGCAGACTTACGGCACTCAAACTCTTTAACAAGATAACTTACCTCCTTCTGAGATTCTTTACGAAACTTCATATAAGATTTATCTACGTTGTAGTACCGATCGTCATCATCAAACCGCTGACGGAACTCATCAATCCATGCATGTACTTCTTTCCAGTCAGCAATGTAGTCAGAAGTGTCTACAGTATCTGGAATTTCAACGTAATGAATATTGCTAGATGACCAACGATCAGTTAGATCTTGAGCAGATGAATCAAACGAACGTTGGGTTTGAGACGTATTTCCACCAGAAGGACCTTCTACATCTTCTTCCTCTTCTTCCTCGTCTTCTTGTTTTTCAGGTCCTTCAATTGGACCAGCATTGTTGATACCTGCCATGGGGTTATTTTGCTGCTCAGATTGTTCGTCATCGACACTTTCGGTTTCAGACTCAGCAGACCCTGGTGGTTGGAACTCAGGAGTTTGTTCAACAACTTTCTCTTGCTTAGAAAACTCATACACATCGACAGCAATCTGACAGACTTCCTCAAAAGTCTCAGCGACATCAGTGCGAGCGACGAACACCTGCTCCTCAATAGAGAAGGGGATCATGGCACTAGAACCAACCTTGAAGTGTAGGTTAATACGATCAATCAGACTCAGTTTGCTGAGATCTTCATCAGCAATACCAAAGAAGTCTTGATCATTCAGTTCTTTATAACCACCAGCAAAAGACTTACGCAGACCAGGATACTTACGCTTCATCAGTTTCTCGATGCGAGCATCCTCAACAACGTTTACAAAGTCCTTAGGGCAGTCAGCAATCTCACGCCAGTCTTCGTTAGGAGTAAAGAGAGCATGACCAACCTCATGACCGACGAGCATGTCATACACAGTGCTGCTAGCACGATCCCAGTTAGGCAGGGTCAGGATGCGACGATCCACGTCAAAGGATGCTGTGGTGGTATTGCGATGCTCTACAATCAGGTTCTCAGTAGCGAGCAGTCGTGCCAGGTTGCCTTTGATCTCTTGGTTCATGTCCCTGTTGCGTTGATGAACATAGTATATACAAAAAAAGAGGTGCCCGTAGGCACCTCAGTCCAGTTCCGAAACTGTCTCCTGGATGACAGAGAAGTTCTTCTCCTTCACCGCAGTGAGTGTTCGATCAAATTTTCCATCTAAATTTTCTCTATGACTGATAACATAAACGTTAGAGTTATCATCGAAATTACGGATGATCCAACTAAGATCCATACCACCTTGCTGATCGAGTGAACTATCAAAGATCTCATCCAAAATCAAAAGGTTAGTATCCACAGAATTCTTGAGCTTAGCAATGCTACGCCAAGTAAGCAGAAGAGCGATATCAATACGAGATTTTTCTCCTTCACTAAAACTGTCATATGAAAACACATCACGATATCTAGACTTGATTATCTCTTCAAAGTTCTCATCCAAGGTAAAGTTGACATAAAAGTCCATACGCTGGAGATACTGATTGATGAGTTGGTTCATCGCTGGGAGATAGGTCTTAATGATCCTAGTCTTGATCCCGTTGTCCTTGAGCAACTGTGATGCCGTTGTTAAAACATCTCGGTCTTTCTTTGAATTAGCAAGTTCACTATTCAAAGATTTCTTGTCATTGACAAGACCTTCCAACTTAACAAACTCTGCTTTCTTGTCTGGGTTGGTTCCCTGCAACTCTTTGATCTCTCCTTCGATATCAGAAATAATTTTCTTGATAGAAGTAATCTGAAAATTAGACTGACTGATCGATGCATTCAACTGCATGACTTGATCAGACAATTTAGTAAACTTATGCTCGCGTTCTTCTTCTTTTGCTATCTCCAGCAGAAGATCTTCGACGCCAGTATTCATTTTATTTAACTCGTTAGCACCTTCATCAATCTTTTCTTGTCTAAAATCTTCATCTAACTCCTGTGTACAGGTAGGACAGACATGATTGTCAGCAAAGAAATCATGCTCTTTCTTACAGTTGTTTAACTTAGATTGAATTTTAAGAAGAAAAGTGTTTAACTTCTTTAACTTTGTTGTACTATTTGCCACCTCCTTCATATCTTCAGAATGTTTTTGTACTTCAGAAGAGAGACGCGCAATTTCATTATGGAAATTGTTTTCATCTAATAACAATTCAGAGATTTTGTTTTCCTTACGGGTGATCTCTTCTTTTGTTTTCTTCTCCAACTCAAGCATATACTTTTTTTGCAGATCGATCTTCTCTTCTAGGAGATGAATCTGATAGTCTAGTGTCTTGATCTCTTCGTTATTCTCCCTGACCTTATCCTTGAGCAGGACATTCATCGTAGAGAACACTTGGATATCAAGAATGTCTTCAATGATCTCGCGACGTTGTGCTAGTGGCAGACGCATGAACGGCACAAACGTGGAGGATCCCAACACCACAATTTGTGTGAATGACTTGTAGTTCATCTTGAGGACGTTCGCCTCAAAGTTCTTTTGCTGTTCTACCAGTGTGCTCTCCTGGTTCCACAACTGATCGTTGCAGTAGATCTCAAACTTGTTTGGTTTGACACCACGAATTACTTTGTATTCTTTGCGACCTACACTGAACTCGATTTCAGTAAGGCAATCTTTCTCATTGATACTATTGACCAACATGGGTTTGTTGATCTTACGAAATGGTTTTCCAAACAAAGAAAAGGTAAGAGCATCCAAGATGGTACTCTTACCTGCGCCGTTGCTACCGATGATTAGATTAGTCTTTGATGTTTGTAGATCAACTTCACTGAATACATTACCCGTTGATAGAAAATTCTTCCAGCGGATTTTTTTAAAAATAATCATTCTTCGGGATCGTCAGGGGGTATCAAAAAATCGTCAGGGGTAATGATAGAGAACTTATGTCCTCGTTCTTGACATGCTGTAATTATAACATGATCGTCAACTTCCACAATCTGCATGGGTGGATAATCTTCATCATCCTCTAGCATCATGTGATAGCGAAGAGCGTCATCTTCTTCCTCAAAGATAGGAATCACCCTGTCTTCGTCGTCATCAAAGACAGAATATACGCCGTCAGGGTGATCTTCTAAGGTTACGATAAACATCTCACGCAACGTTGCAACTTTCAATATATAGAGATCTCATCAGACCCTTTAGATCCGACTTGTCTACGGACATCTCTACCTCATCAATATACTCATTAAGTAAAGTCAATGTATCTTTTGTAGAGATATCAATGTCTGCAGTGTCTTCTTCGACAAGTGTTTCTACAATCTTGACATCGTGAACACCTACGTTGTAAAGACGATCAACCAGTGTTTCAAACATCTGGTAGTTCCGCTTTTCTTCAACGACGATCTTGATGTACTTGTCCTTATAACCAGACACATCTTGTTTGTTGTAGTCCACACTTGCGTCGTCATAGAAGATTTTGTCGAAGATCTCATAGGGATTTGCGACAAACTTAAGTTTATCACTTTCAGTATCGTAGATATGGAATCCACGGCGGTCTTTATAATCATTCCAGTACATCTGGTAAGGGTTGCCAAGGTATTGAACATTACCCTTCTTAGACTTGTGATGATAATGTCCAGACCATACACGTTGGAAGCGATGGAATTTTCCTGCATCCATTCCATGATCCATCCTCATGCCAGGTGTCACCTCAAACCCATTGAGTTCTAGATGACCACAGCAGATATCTGCTTCGCTTGTCTCAAGCAATCCAAAGATCTCTTCCTGGTTTTCTTTATTGATCCAAGGCAACATCAAAAATACTTTCTTACCCATAAGGATTTCTTTGGGTTCAGAATAGATTTTGATATTTTCATACTGCTCTAGAAGAAGTTCTGGAGAGTTGATACGATTGGTGTTCTTGTAATACGTGCAGTGGTTGCCCAGCAGCATGTGAACTTCGTATGGTTTCAATCTCTCGAAATAATTTTCACGCACACGGTGAAAAGTATTAAAGTCCATAGACTTTCGATTATCAAATGTGTCGCCCAGATCAAAGACGACGCTGATACCTTCTTTCTCAAGCGTTGGAAAAAATACTTCATCATAGAATTTCTGGAAATAGTTCCAGAATGCAAGAGAACCTTTGCGACCATCTAGGTGCTGGTCTGTAATGATTGCAATCTTCATTGTGGTTTATGATCCTTCATGCCATCATGATTACCATCGCCTGGCAACTTACCGTATGCTAGGTATTCTACTGCTTGTAAAGATCCTTCTAGACGATCTAAGTCCTTACAGATTTGTACATACTCAGCGTATGCTTCATACAATTCATCTGCTCTAGCAGTTAGTTGAGCAGTTCTCTTATTGAAACGCTCAAGCAATTGTTCATAATTTTCAGTTGATTTCATAATTTACCTCCAACGGTTCCATCGAATGGTTTGGACGTTCTACAGTTTGCCCAGTTAGTATTGATACCTTCCAAGTGAAATCTCGTTCCTGCAATACAAGCTTCCCTCGTAAGTGCGGTGATGTACGCCGTGCCATCCTTACCGTAGCTAGACCACGTTCCAAAGCGTTTTTGTTCAACACGGAATTCTCCCCACTCAGTTTCAAACCATTCATGTTCAGCAATTTCAGGGTGTTCACTCATCGATTCATTCTTGTTTCAATATTTTCTTTAATACTGCCCATGTCAGAATAGGATGCGTTCATACCAGACATACTACCATCATAAGAGTCAGTGTGCATAACTTCATCATACCCAGACTTCTCAAGAACTCTTTGTTTAATCTCTAGTTGCTTTTTCTCTTTTTGAATACGGCGGAGGAAAGCGTAGTAAATGATTTGTGTGAAGTAGGCAAACGGGTTCTTTGATTTCTCTGGATCAAAGTTGTCAATGTACTGTAAACAGTTCTCAATACCATCACAGATCATGTCCTCACGGAACATGTAATTGACAAAGTTTGGTTTATAAGATAGGTGTGTTGCGATCTTTAGGAAACACTCACCAAGGTAGTTTGTAACACGAGGACGTGGTTTACCCAGTTCCTTCGCTTTATGAACCTTGCTGCGATACTCAGTAATGGCAGCAAGGAACTCCTTGTTATTGACGTAATACTCTGTTTGTTTTCTTTTTGCCATTACTGTGTATGCCACGATTTAACTCACATATCATGTATAAAGTATACCACTGTGTCAGTGATCTGTCAAAGGGGGTTGACAAATCCTCAGAACCTCAGTAGGATAACTCTGTCAGGGTTCAAGAGAAGTAGTAGCTATTAGCTTTTATTAAATAGATCTTCTAGAGTTTTCTTCATCTCTTTTACTGAACCTAGATACCCAGATCCTCTAGGTAATTTATTCCCTCTTCCTGCTAGCGATTTTCCGCTCTCTAGTCGGGTGAGGGTTTTTTCATAGAAATCTACAATCTCACCCTCAACCTCAGACATAGTAAGTACGTGATCTCTCTTGATCACGAACATGTCTTCAAACGTTGCACTGATCCATTCTTTCAATGCAAATCCTGTAACCTCTAGTGATCCTTTTCTTTGTTTTGCATTCTCTACAATAAGAGGACGCTCCAACATAATTTTATCTTCGTCAGGAAGATAGCAGATTTTAGATACTAATTCTTCGCCTGATAATAATTTTATTGTTGCATAGAATTCTTCTTCCATATTTAATTTGCTCTAAGGTTTACTTTTATAACCTCATACTTAAAGTTCTCTTCATTGTAAATGTTAACTCGTTCATTCAAATGACGAAGGGTGTAGTTCTGCCCGCCAATGTCGTCAGCGATGTCATACAAGGTTGCAATGTCTTTGCCTTCGCCTTTCCTGAGGACACGTCCGATGGACTGGAGGTTGCGGATGCGCGACTTACTTGGGGATGCAAAGATAATATTGTGTAGTCGTTTGATGTTGATGCCTGTAGAAAACGTGCCGTAAGATGCAAGAATAATTGCATTATTCTCTGTCTCAGTAATCTGCCGTACCTGTTCTCTGTCTTCTACATCAGTACCACCATGAACAAAAAATAGTTTTCGCTCGGGGTCTATAGTGCTATTTATCAAATCAAAAAGTGGTTCCCCATGCTTCTCGATATAATTGAACAACACAAGAGTGTTGCCATCCATATCATTGACTAAATTTTTAATCAGATTATTTCTACCACGATGTTCTACAAGATACTCCATCTCATCATGATATGATTCAAAGTATTGCGGAGCGTGCTTACACAACAACACTTTGATTCTAAACTTGCTAAGATATCCTTCTCTGATTAAATCATCTGTTTTAGTCACACGCTCACAGTTGCCAAACAATCCCTCAAGCACCCACTTATGAGTCTTGGTTCCGTCTAGAGTACCAGTGAAACCAAAGCGATACTTTGCGTTATGCAACTTTGTCATGATTCCCGTGAGGGACTTCGACTTAAATAGGTGTGCTTCATCACCGATAACACAGTCAATATCATCAAAGTATCTTTTGGGAAACTTGTAGATTGACTGCCAGGTTGAAATAATAATTGGTTTATCCGTATTTTTATCCTTGCCCGAATATATCTTATGCACATGGTCGTCAGCATTCCATCCGTAGTCATTAAAGTCATTGACCATCTGTTCTACCAAGGACGTAGTAGGGACGATGATGAGCGTCTTCTTGTCGGTAGCAGTATAGTATCTGACGAGGGAATAGATCATCAGAGACTTCCCAGAACCCGTAGGAGATAATAGAAGTTTGCGGTTATTTTTTATCGCTTCATAGACCGCACGGTACTGATAGTCGCGTGGAGTAATTCCCGCTCTGGTGATCTTGTCCATAAAGGTTTTGATGCCACGAGGAGAGACAAAATTATTTGTCTCTTCAACATCTCCATACCAATCATTCTTTTCATATTCAATCTGATACTGTCTTTCATCTGCCCAAACTTTTAGGTGCTCCATCAACCCACCATAAAGTTCGCCTGTACCTGGGGAGTACAGACGAATCGTTCCGTCCCAGTATTTGTATCTGGGGTTCTTCTTTAGGAATTTTGCTTCGGGAACCTCAAAAGAAAAATAGTCCGAGAGCTCATGATGAACATGAGGTTCTGCAGACTGAACGGTAACATAGACTTCGTTTTTCTTTTTGATACTCAGGGTGGTCATCATTGTCCATTTACGAATTTCTCCCACTCAATGGCACTCTTGATCTGAAAACCTCTATTGGAAATTTGCTTCATGACTTGATCAAGCCAGTAAAGCATTTGCTCTAGATATTTGATCTTTGCTTCTAGGTTGATGATCTCATCATCACTCTCTAGATAGACCTTCATCTTTTCGGAAGTCTTGATAGATGATCCAAACGGTTTAGCGGCGTATGTCTTAGCGTCTGCTTCGCCAGAGTAATACTCACGCTTCTCTCTTACCGTCTTACGGATCTCAAACTCCAGCGAGGTTTTGATCTGCTGAATGTCAGTGTAATGGTTTAAGTATTTATTATGTTGAAAAGGGATGTCTAACGCGAGTTGTCCCAGATCTGTGGTATACTGTTTGTTCTTAAATTGAAAGTCAACTGCAGAATCTTCTGCCCAGTCTTCTCTCAGTTTTTCAAATTTATTACGAAGAGATTCAAAATTCATAAGGGTCGTGAGTCTTTATCAAGTAAGAACATTTGTTGATGTTTGAACGTCACCTCTGCGGTGATGTACTCCACATCAGTCATTGTAGCATCAAACTGTAGAGCGGACAAACTGATAGGGAAGATGTCTCTGAACTCTACAATGAATGCTGGGTTGAAATGAGAAGTTACGATATGAAGCAAACCATGTGTTAAGATATCATCCGATGCTGTAGTTCTCTGCATTTGATCTGCATTGCCATTATCGCGAATCCAACTGTGGATAGCATTGTAGTTCTTGAGATCTTCATCAACAATAAAAGATACAGAAAAATCCCCGAACGTTACTCCGCCTCCAGGAATGATAGGCAAGTTCCTAAATGGACTTGCTACCTCCGTAGTTGGCATCGTAAGTTCGGGGAGATTTGCTCTTTGACAAAAGAAGTCTACTCCTTCAAACTTTTCCAGTTTCAGGAGATAACCAATAGGGTTTAGAAAATTCCTATTGCTAGGTTGTTCCTTATACCAATCAGCAGACATGTCAACTTCCCAAGCTACTTAGTATTTATTCCTGGGACAAACATCATATCATTTGTTTTAGTAATCCAAAATGCGAGAGTGTATCTGTCAGATTCACATACCATATTGACCCAATGTTTTACACCACAAGAAGAAAACAATAACAACTTTCCTTTTTCTGGTTGGATCTCTGCATTCTCAAAACATGTTTGTCCTCCCTTGTAATCATCATTTAGATATATGATGGCAGCAAACAGATCTTGTGGATGATCATAGTGAGGTTTCATATGTGATCCTACAGACCAATGCACAATAGCAGTTGTCTCCAACTGTGCTAAATTTGATAATTGTCTAGAGAGTTTTTCTACTTTATATTCTATGTCTGGATATTTTCCGTTGACATAGAATGGTCTTTGTTCATTTGGTTTCGCTTCAGTGGTGCAATGTTGTTTATGCACGTTTATCAGATCATCGCAATACTCATCTGATAAAAAATTATTAATTTCAATCATGGATTATTTGGATCAAGTCCTAGGTCAATAAGATATTCTCTCCACCATGAATACTTTTCTTTCTTCCATTGTGGAACTGGTCTTCCTTGTTCAGAGTACCATTCTAATAGAGCAGCGTCAATTTTCTCTGAAATTTCCAATTGCCTAATCCTCTTTTGTAGAATGTCCATTTGCATTGATGATTTTTTCCAGTTGTTTCCGAATATCCGCAGAACGTTGCTTATCACGTTCCGTATGCTTATACCCATATTTACCATGGAAGATAGCATGACCTTGACAGAACATCGTCACGCCAAACACCAGTGCTAAGATTATTCCTATCCATTCAATTATAAGTGTATGTTCAACCATGGTGCTATTGGTGGAATTACTCCGATAAGTCGAAGAAGACCCTCAGCAAAAAGTGCAAGAACAACCCAACCAACACACATAGAAATAATTCCAGCGTTGCGATTGTGTTTGCGTATTGCATCGTCAATCATCTCCTGAACTTCTTCCTTCGTTATCGTCGGTTGTGGTTCGGTCTTCGTTATACCAAAAATCTTCCCAATCTTTTGCTGAATTTGTGACATCTTCCCACTCAGGTTCGTATAGAGGACAAGGTTCTTCCATCAAAGTTTCGTTCTTCATTTTTAAAATTTCTTCATAAAGTTTGTTCATGTTCATTCGTCTTCCTCCTCTTCATCATCCCAGACGATGTAAGGACCGTGTTGCATTCTTTTTAACTTTTCAGTTTCAGCACGGAATGATGCAGTCTCCGTAATCCAGAGAGCAAGTTTCATTACGATGAAGATCACCACTAGAGGTGATAGGCACAGTAGTAAAACTAAAGAGGGATTCATGAACCGTATTCGTTGATGGTGTCTAGCACCCTATTGAGAGCGTCATGTGCTCCGTCATGCCAGTCTCCTGACTTGTCAGAGTGTTGCCCATCATATAGTGCTGTCTTCATCTTATAGACTCTTGCGAGGATGTCAACCTTATCCAGTCTTCCACGAGGCATAATCATTATGAGAACAGATGCTTCTACTATTTAAGCATAAAAAAAGGGACCCCGCAGGGTCCCTGTGTTGATATGTAAACAATATCACATGAGGTTCTTGACAAGAACACGTCTGTAATACTGGTTGCGGGAAGCGGTAAGCGTTTCCTGATCGGGTGTACCGTTCGCCTGTGTGACGAATGGGTTCGCGACCATGCCGTAGCGGGTCTTGAATCCAATCTTAGGCTGGAAGGTGTTAGGATCGATGCTTCTGAGCATCTGGAGGGGTACATATGGGCAGTAGAAGAGACCTGCGTCATATGGGGAGGAACCCTTATAACCAGCAACATAGAAGTGGCTGTTGGAAACGTTAGCAGAATAAGGATCAACGTAGACCTTAATGCGACCGTTCATGGTTCCGACGAGGAGGTTGCCAGTGTCATCGACTTCACCGATGGAAGGACCGCCTGCGCCAGTTAGACCTGAGGAGTAGTCAAGGACACCAGACATTGCGAGTGCAGAAGCAACATCAGCAGATGTCATGATGAAGTTGCCCTTTCCTCTACGAGTTTGCTGCGCGATAGCGTTAGCATCTCTTTCGATCTGGAACATAAGTCCCTTGAACTTCTCAACCGACCAGCGACCGTTGGAGTCAACGTCGAGGTCAAAGATGCCAGCGTTAGCAACGTTGTTCTGAGCACCAGGCTTAGCAACGGTGTAAACAGTTCTGACAACTTCACGGTTGATCTCAGCAAGGATCTCGCTAGAAAGAAGGTTAGCGAGTTCTTGCTCAGCGTCTAGACCATGGATCGCCTTGAGGTCTTGTGCGAGTTCCAAGGTGTACTCAGCTTTGAGTGCTCTGGTACGTGCTTGTACCGAAGTCTTCTCGATGCTGAAGGACATCTCGTTGAACAAGGTTGAACCTGAACCTAGGGTCTCAGCGTTCTCTCTTGCAATTCCTCTCTCGCCGCGCTCATAGGTGCCGCTGTCGTTGAGGAGACCAGGGTTAGCGTCGGTAGTGCCGCCGTCACCCTTAGGATTAACGTCGTCAGATCCGAGGGGAGTGTTGTCGTATGCAGCTGCACCTGCAGAAGATGCAGAGAAGTTGGTGTCAGGCTCGTTGTAGAGTGCCTCTTTACCAGCACGAAGTGCAGCATCCTTATCCTGGTAGTGGCTCTTCATTGCGAAGATCAAACCAGTAGGACCAGACATTGGTTGAACGCCACAGATGTCATACGCAACCAAGTTAGGCATTGCGCGACGGATGAGGCTGATCATTACAGGGTCGAAACCTGCAAGACCACCAGTTGCTGGGGTGTTTGCTAGGCTATCACCAGATAGACCAGCAGGTGCGATAGCGCCAACGGTGTTGGATGCTTCGTTGATCATACCACGCTCTTCGCGTAGCTGCTTTTCGGTGTTTTCTAACAGAACAGCGGTAACACTCTTTCTATAGTTGTCTTTGATGGCACCAGCGCCTTCATGACCTAGAACAGGTGACCACTTTTCGGTTAGAGCTTTTGAATTAAACATTGTTTTGCTCTTGAAAAAATGGGGTTAAAATAATATCACTGCCAGCGATTGAGGGCGTTGAGATATTGTGCCATTGCTGGCGATACCTCAGCGTCTCCTCCTTCGACGGGAGTTTCATCAGCAATTTCTGCGGGTGCAGAAGCTGACTCTTTAAAGTAAGACTCCTTAATGGTCTTGACCTTTGCGGAGAATGACTCTTCCGAGACAAACTCTAGACCCTCAGCAAGTGCTGCGAGTTTTTCTTTCTGAGTATCTGCAAGTCCTTCTGACACGGTGGACAGAATATTGAGTTTGGCAGACTCATTAAGACGATTTTGTAGTTTCACATTTGCTTTGACCTGTTCGTCAAGGCGAGTTTCCATCTCACGAATAGATTCAGCCATACCCTCTACCACGTCAACCTTGTCGTCGGGGATAGAGATGTAGTGCTCTTCAAAGAGACCCTTGAGACCTGCGATGAAGTCTTCAGTGATCTCATTCTTGATACCACGGTCAACAGCAACTTGGTTTTGCTCCATCCATTGACCGATGGCGTAGTTGACCGTTCCGTTAACTTCTTCAGAGAGTTCAGACTTTGCAGTCTCTACTTGCTTCTCTACTTCGTTAGCGAAATGCTCAACAAGCTTGTCGTACTCTTCAGAGAGTTTTGCAGTTACAGCAGCTTCAAAGATTGTCTTTGCTTTTTCTGCAAACTCTTCAGAGAGTTCGGTTCCTTCTAGAAGTGCAGCAACGTCTGCAGACATATCGATCTCAAAACCTGCTTTGATTGGATATGTTACGTTGCCACCCATCTTGGTGCCATATGCTACTTCCGCGCCAACCGAGGGTGCAGCATCTTTTCCTGGTTTGCCAGCGGTTGAGGTAACACTGCTATCTTGGGAGATAGGTGCTGCCGCCTTAGCGCCAGGATTCTCAGCGCCATCTTCGTCGTTGCCGTGAAGAGGACCAGAGGTAGAACCTCCAAGATCTGCTGCTGCAGATTGTCCAGGTGCAACCGATGGTGCGACGGTTGGTGCAGGATCTTTGCCACCTGCGTTAGCAGTTTGGGCATCCGAAACTGCTGAGGGTTCACTACCAGTGCCAGGGATAACGTTAGCAGAAACCGTTGGCATAGGATCGCCAGCTTCTACAATCACCTTCTGCTCGGTAACGAACTCCTCAAACTTTTCGTTTAGCATATCTGACATTTGAGTTTACCTCGTAATTTCCGTATAATTAATCTAAGTTTATTTATAAATCA
>Ga0213858_10000185_pt1 | contig 30151 bp, 38 predicted proteins | sample PICome_FD_160122 | JGI IMG/M metagenome (GOLD analysis project Ga0213858, IMG submission 160122) | Coastal seawater microbial communities near Pivers Island, North Carolina, United States - PICO245 | ecosystem: Environmental > Aquatic > Marine > Coastal | place: USA: North Carolina | collected... | reverse complement strand
GATCAATATAACTTGTTCCACTAAATGTTCCTAACTGACTAAAGGCAAAGAAAACGGATTGGTTATTGGGAGGATTACTTGATGAGACTGGTTTGAACCACATAGAATAACTATGGGCAGGCATTGCCTGACCACTTGACTTCTGCAGGTTTGTAAATTCACCACTCTGTCTTGTTCTGATGGTATATTCAGTGTCACCAAACGATGTGGATTTTGAGTTTGTATAAGCTTGAGTTACATTCAGTGTGATGGTGGTCTTTGCCATCCCAACGTAGTTGTGTGCTCTCAGGGTCATATTGTATGTACCAGCATTCAAATCAGAACCACCAATTAGTTTCTGTGGGTGATTGGTAACCTGAGTAACACCTTCTGGTAAGTTAGTCCATTCAAATGCAGACACCTCACCACCAGTTGTTGTTGCTTCATAGTTGATGATAGATCCCACACCAACAGTGATAGAACTAGCAGAGGAGATGACAGGAGCATTTGCGCCACCAGTCTGTGTAAACAAAGAGTTCAAATCATTAACTACATTTGCTTGTGTGGTTCCAAGACCAACACCATTGATGGTTACATTTGCTACTCTCAGTCCCTCATAAATGACAATATCTGATGCTGCCTGTCTAGTTGTGATATCAATGTTGTCCCCACTTGCAGATGCCTTAAGGTAGTCAGTGGGATACTCATCACCATTGTCCAACAGAATGGTACTGAATGAGTCATCAACTTTAAAATCAATGGTATCCGCATCACTCATAATAAACCTACTGGTTTGACTGATAGTATTAGCAGCATCATTGATATAATTTACGGCACCCTGAGCACTGGCGAACCCGACATTATCAGCATCAACAAATAAAGTATATGGAACTCTAAAGAATTCGTAGATGCTACTACCCGCACCAACATCCCTAATATTATTTTCAATATTAATTCTATCTGTTGTTCCAGCAGCAACACTTGCCTCAAGACAACCATTCCAATAAACAGGTTGTGTTGAGTTATAGAAGTTGATGCAGTTGCCTGCGTGATTATGTACTACTCTAATTGTATTCATCGTTGGATAGTAAAAAGAACACCGATAGGATTAACAAGGATTGGATTGTCTGCTTTGATTGCTAGGAGTGATCTGGAATTAACATCCTGATCATTTGCCATATATGCAGTAATGGTTGGTCTCAGTAGATAACCACGACCAACAGTTCCATTGCCGTAGGTAAATGGCGTGATAGTCAGAGGGAATGTGAAGGTGATATTGTCACTTGCATCACGATTTGAATAGATGAGTGCCACCTCTACAGTTGTATTGGTGACCATAGGCATAATATTAAGGTCAAATCTGGCTAAAACCAAGTCACCTACATTACACTCCTTGAGACTAAATGAACCAAGTGCCTGTGTATATTTAAGACTACCAGTGGTTACTGCATTATTGAATGCTGTGTTCTCACTGAAGTCAAAAAAGTTATCTACACCTGCTGGATTAGTAAGACCACCAAAGAGACCTCTTGATTGATCATAATTGGGATTAGTTTCTCCCCACCAGTTACCATCTCTCGCTTGGTTTCCATCAGTGGTGATACCAAACCTCTTCCAGGTTCCAGAATTTGCTAACTCTTGCGTATATTCAATGTAGTCTGCTGGGTCTTGAGATGCCTCTGTTCCAGTTTGATACTCATCGAATGCACTACTTCTACCATAACCACCCTGAGACTTGATTGCTCTTGGAACTGTACCACCAGTGATGTAAGGTGGATATCTAAAGGTGTTTGCAATACTTACATTTTGAGCAGATGAAATGCCAGTGACTGTGACACCATAACCAGTGGTTTCAAATTTCTTGGAGTTGTCGTAATAAAGTTCTACTGCACCATCATCCCTGAAGAAAGCATAGTCTTCATCAGTCGCTTGATTCAGTAGTCTGATTTCATCACTACGAATTTGTAGTTGACCAGAACCAGCATTCTGAATAATGCCAGTTCCATTACTGTGGTGAAAAATCTGGAAATCATCATTATCACCAAAAGTTGCTTTATTACCATCGTCTAAATGAATCCCTGAAGTGGTTACAACACCAACAAATTCGGCATTACCACCTTCTGTGATAGTAGTGCCACTACCAATAATGATCTTATCCTCTTTACCATCAATGGTAACAGAACTCTCACCCACCGTAAGAATACCTGTGATTCTTGCATCACCTTGAACATATAAACTATAACCATCCTTTGCAGTGGTTCCAATACCCACACTCTTGGTAGTGTTGATGCCAACTGTATCTACTGACCAAGTTCCACCAGCACCAACTCCACCCGAACTGATGACTTCCCATGCCTGGTTTCTTCTGACATAAGGGCCACCTGTCTTGGGTGCGTCTTCAATACCACCGCCACCAAGTGTAGAAAGTTGTTGCTGAATCTTACCTAAGAACTCTCTATAGTGCTTCTGCAGATCCTCAAGGGTTGCAAAGTTTTGATCCGCATTAACAACTTCGCTTGGTTCAGAAAGAAGTCCTAATGATTTCTCAATCAAGGATTCATCTTCAACAACTTCTTCTACGACTTCCTCTATTACTTCTTCTACTACTACTTCCTCTTCTACTGGTTCCTCAGCAACAATCTCTTCTTTGATCTCTTCAATATCTTCAATCTTTTTGGTCAGGAAACTTTCAAAGGAATTGAGGACTTGCTTCTGCCTTTCTTCTTCTTGTTTCTTATCTTCAACAACATCTTTCTTTGCTTGAATCAAATCCTGAAAGAGATCGTCTACAGATCCTCCAACCAATTTATCAAACTGTTCTCTCTTTTTCTTTTCTTCTTCTACAAGTTTAGCAGCAGCACGCTCTTTTGCTTCCTTAATCTTTTTCTTTTCAGCACCTATCTCCGAAAAAAGAGAATTCAATCCTAAGTCACCGACCAGTTCATTGAATTCTTCTTTCTTCTTTTTCTTATCTTCAGCGATAAGTTTAAAAAAATCTCCCAGTCCCTCTGACATTATCAGTCAATATTTTAAATATTTATCTCAGTCGGGACGATAGGATTTGAACCTACGGCCGCCCGCTCCCAAAGCGGGTGCTCTACCAAACTGAGCTACGTCCCGTTACCACAACAGTTTATATCAAACTGCAGTGGTTGTCAAGGCAATACCAACATCACCACCACCAAAGAAGTCATCAACCATTTGATCTTGATTATTTGTAGCACCACCTGCTACCCAACTGATGTAGATAGGATTGCCATCACCATTTGTATCTTTAGTAGCAATAACCTCACTGTTTGATTCATCAAAGAGATCAATAGTATTATTAGAATGGTATCTGATAGAGAACTTAGTGCTACCAGGGTTAGGATCCTGCCATTGTGTTGCTGAATAGTTAGAGTTGCTAGTGTTGAAAGCAAATCCTTTCAGAGCATCAATCTGCTCACTTGTATTTGTCTGCCAACTCCAATCAAAGTAAGTGTCTGAGTTTTCGACATTAGTCAAACCAGATGAATCATACTTAAGAACTCTACCATCAATCAGAGCAGTGTCCCTATCAATATCGTCCAGGAACTCAAGTCGGGTCTCACCGCCGCCACCAATACTATAAAGTTGCTGTTGAACTCTATTGACAAAGAGACGATAGTGATCCTTAAGTTGATCCAGAGTTACAAAGTCTTGATCTAATGGAGTAATTGGATCAGGATTATCTGTAGAAGGAGGATCACTCAGAAGACTTTCACTCAGAGTTTCATACTCTTTACCAATCTCATCTAACTTCTTATTGATGATGTTCTGAGTGGTCTCAGAAGTAACATCCTTTCTTCTCAATTCTGCGAAGACATCCTTTCTCAATTCAAGGATTGTCTTTTGATTCTTACCAATATATTCCTCTACTGCAAGAACACTTGCTCTGAGTTTATTGACACCCTTGATCTCTTCTCTGAAGTAGACCTTGATAGTTTCTTCTGTCTCAGTAATTCTTTGCTCAAGAGTTTCATACAACTCTTTCTTGAGTTCAGTAATTCTAGACTCTGTTCTCAGATCACTCTGAAGAACTTCCTTCTTATACCTAGGAAGTTGATTCTCTTTAATATCCTTACAGAGATTATAAACTTCAATAACCTGATCTTTGTAAGGAGACAGTTCCTTTCTATTTGAATTCAGGATCTGTTCCTGAATGTTTCTGAAGGCACCATCAATCAATGATACTGAATGAGAGATGTCCTCTTCCAGTACCTGCTTATCTTCAATCGATTCTTCGACGACTTCAACAACTTCATTCACGTTGTTGAAGAGTTCGGATGGCGTCATCATAATGTTATAATTTCCCCTCTTTATTTTCCATTAGGAAATTTAGTCTATATCCTTTCAATATTTATAATTACTATTATAACGCTACTTATGCTTCCTGTCAAAAGGTTCCCAATGTTGCCATCCATTCTTATGAACCAAATGCATTCCAATGATAGGAACGAATACGAGCGACCATCCCAGTACGGCGACGGTCCACCAAGTATTTAACACCCATGCGGCAAAGTGTCCTGCAGCGTGCATTACTCTTCCTCCAGTTCGCGTAGGTATTCGATCCACCAGTCTGGATCCTTTTTAGTTCTCCATTGTGGTACAGGTTCTCCCTTCTCAGAGTAATACTCCTCAAGGGCCTTATCGATAGTCTGTGCGATCTCCATACTCCTCTTCCTCTTCGTCAACGTCTGCATATGGGTCTGCCACATAAGGTCCGTGTGGTTTTTTGGATTCTGCTTTGACATACCTTCGTTCATCATTCGCTGAGAAAAACAATAAACTGAGTTTCATCACAATCCATATGATTGCAATCGGTGATAGACAAGCAATTAATACTACTGGATTCATTTGTCATCATCCTCTGGTTCGTAAAGTGGACATGGTTCCTCAAACAAGTGTTCCATTCTAAGTTGTTTGATGCGCTCTCGTAGTCCTTTGTAGAACTCTCTCTTTTCGTCAGCGTTCATTTTCCCTTGATTGCTTTTTCTACTTGTTTCCTAGCATCTTTCATTTTCTGCTGTTCACGTTCAGAATGTCTGTAACCATTCTTACCATGTAGAATAAAGTGTCCTTGACAAAACATAGTAATGCCAAACACTATTGCAAGGACAATACCAATCCATTCGACTATAAGTTGATTTGTAGCCATGGTAGTAGGGGAGGTATGACTCCAATAAGTCTCAGTAAACCTTCAGAGAAGAGTCCAAGGACAAAGAAACCAACGAACATACTAATCATTCCAGCATTACGATTGTGTCTGCGTATCGCAGTATCAATCATTTCTTGGACTTCTTCTTTACTAATCGGGGTGTTAGACATCATCAAGACTGTTGAATTCGTTCATCATCTTTTGGCGTTCCTCAATCTTACCATCGATAAACCCAGCACGCCATGCCCAGGTCTGTCCCCCATCAATCCCTTTGCTTGGATTGATACACCTTTCATCACCTAGTTTATTACAAACTAGACCTGCTAAGTCTAGTTCATTTCCAACCGCACCAGTGCCACCCCAACGGTGCTCACCATTAATCCAAATTGCCCCACACTTAGGACATTCTACTCTCTCAATTTTGAGATCGGTCATTTGCTTTTCGTTCCTTTTTGAGTTCTTGTAAATCTAGGTTCAATGACTTCTGGAGTCTTCTACGCATGAAGTACATTCTCACCTGAATGATTTGATATCTGATTGTTAGGTCAGCATAAGCAACTAATCGCATAGTCGCATCATACCCAGCATACGCTACTAAGACAACAAATGTCAGCGTTAGCAGATAAAATAGCGCCATATGTCTTAACGTATAGCTGTATATAGATGATACACTATTTCTTAAGAATTTCTGTAGTAATTGAAACGGAAAAGGTGGGATTCGAACCCACGGATGCTCTCACATCGCTGGTTTTCAAGACCAGTGCCATCAACCACTCGACCACTTTTCCAATGGGCAGGGAGGGATTTGAACCCCCGTAGGCAGAGCCAGCGGATTTACAGTCCGCCTCCATTAACCACTCGGACACCTACCCCTATCGGACTTCAAAGTCCAACCGCTTTACTTTACGCTTTCTTCTTTGCTCTTGATACGCAAGTTCTTCGCGGGAGAAGACACTATCAATCTTGTCTTCTCTGTTATATGATACCATGACTACTTTATCCAAGTCAACAGCACCAACTTTACTGTCAATTAAAGTCATTTGATTTGGGCAACCGCAGTTCTGGAGTTTACTAGTGCTGACTAGTTCGCGGCCGCATTCTTTGCATCTTACGATAATCATAATACAGGTTGTAAGTGATTTATTTATATGCCCGAAGACGGGATCGAACCGCCGACCGCCTCGGTGTAAACGAGATGCTCTACCGCTGAGCTATTCGGGCTTGGTGATATAATAACACTTCCTGAAATGGATGTCAAGTTTTAACGATACATATGTGGTTTAATTGACGACCCTCTACGGGAATGAAATGAAGGGATATGTTTTTCAAAATTTGGTGTGACTCTGAATACAATAGAAGTCCGATATACATACCGTTCAATTGGAGCAAGACCTCTGTGAGGATGAGGTGAAGGAATAACAAGAACTCTCCCAGGAACATATTCGTGGTCTTCAATAACCTTGGAATCATTATCATATTTTTCTAGTAATTGAAAAGAAGCAGGACCCCACTCTTTCTTCCATACGGGATTGGACATTACTAGAATAGTATATTCATCATCTTCTCCTTCAGCGGCATCTGCATGACAAGTGCCGTCCATATCTTTAGTTTGTAAGTTTACAGCAATATTGGAAAGATAAAACTTTCTCCCAAGAATTCCGTTTTCAATAATTTCATACATCTTATAAAGTTCATCATACCCCTCTTGTTCTATCTTAGTGATACGATTTAATCCGTCTCTATTAAAAACAGTACATCCAACTAGGCGGTGTGATCCACTAAATCCATAAGGGTAAGTATCTCTATTTGCAACATTGGTAAAGTCATATGGAAGTCTTGATATAGTATTTTCAAACAAATGATGCAAATACAAGGGATCAAACTTGTCATCATAAACTTCACAGATCATTATCTTATCCCAATTCCTTTAACTCCTCCACCTGGACTCGAACCAGGGACAGGGTGATTAACAGTCACCTGCTCTACCAACTGAGCTATAGAGGATTATGTTGTTCCCTCTTTAGTTTGAAATACAGTTTGTGATACTTATCACACATAGCACGGAGAATGGCGGAGTCTTGGTCGAAACCAAGTTTTTTAGTATGTTGATAAGATCCTTCTAACTCTGATATGAGTAGAAGTATTTCTACTGGTTTCATGTTCCTAAAGAAGGAAAGCGGAGTATCGGAATCGAACCGACGACATCTAACTTGGAAGGATAGCGTTCTACCGCTGAACTAACTCCGCATTCAATTGAATACCTTATGATTATAAAGTATTCTTGTTAAGGTGTCAAGTTATGACTACCAAGGTGTGCCATATGTAACTGTACTTTGTCTATCGACATCTGCAGAGAAAAATCCTTGAATTTCAGTTTCAATATCAGAAGTTACAACTCTATCTTGTACCCAACCAAGAACAACACTCTCGGTAAGATTAGCATAAGGAATAACAGTATCTCCTTCTGCAGGTTCATCCAAATTAACAGATTGATTAGTAACAGTACTATTAGTACCATCAGTTGCTGTAACTTCGAATTCAGCAAGGTATACAATACCGTCAGAAGTATTGCTTTGTAAATTGACAATATTCCAAGTATAAGTAAGAGACATTTTACTACTTTAAGACTTTTACTATCTATAATATTATTAACGACTCGTGTAGGATTCGAACCTACGACCGACTGCTTAGAAGGCAGTTGCTCTATCCAGCTGAGCTAACGAGTCTTGAATACCTTTTAATTATACAAGTCTCTGCTAAGTGTGTCAACTCTCTTAGATACTTAAGTAATACTTATAGCTCCCCTTGGAACCGGACAAGCCAAATTTTACTTATCATTCAGGGTATTGTCAAGCATAAAAAAGAGGGGTCCTGAAACCCCTCTGTATGCCCCTAGAAGTCGTCTCGTTCTAGTGATAGTAGTTCGATATCCTCGCCTTCAGGTTCAATCCATTCAGCGAACTCCTGGTAGATAGCATAGGCGTCGTCAAGTTCCCCCATGTCCTTTTGATTGTCCGCAACTTCTTGATGCATATCTGCAATGCGGTCTACTGCCCAGTCATGGATATGACAGACAATTTCTTCACTCGTCTTTTCCATAGTAATCTTTTCGGAAGTACCTTGAGAGGATGTTGCTATTGTAGTATCTGGGGGTTCCGTCGTCAAGGGATTCGGTAAGGACATTGTTTCCGAAGAGTTGTCTGGTTTCTTCGAAATTAGTTTTGCCCTTCGTCTTATGAAGGCTGATGATAGTTCTGCTAAAATTCTGCTTGCCGTATTTGATAATGTCTTCTTTAAGTTCTGGACAAGACCCATAGTACTTTTTCCAATCTGATTCTTGTTTTACTTTGCGTTTCTTTCCTTTGGGAGTTCGGAACGACCAAAAATACTTTCTTCCAATGTAACGTCTGCCGTTGAGGAGATTGGTAATTTCATAAACAAAACCAAAGTAATCACCAACATCGTCACTATTAAAAGTTCGTTCCAAGTAAACCCAAGGATTCTCATAGTCTATACTCATCTAGAATATCAAATACCTGATTGAGGTATTTATGGGCCAATCCTCTGGCCTCTGAACCATACTTACTTTCCTCCCAGTATAGTTCGTTCTTAAGTCTCTCTACTCTAGTTCTGAGTTCTGCGATTGTGACTTGATTTCTAGGCATTAAAAAAGGGGAGTGTTACCTCCCCTATCTAGCACATATCAGAGTTGGAAACCACTGAATGTGTCCTTTTTCACATCTTGTTTGATTCCTCCAACAACATATGATTCAACCTCTGTTTCTTGTGGAGCAACCTGGAGACCCTTAGAGGAGATCCAGTGCTGCGTCCAAGGCAGTGGGTTGTTCTTAGCAGCGATATCATACTGTGGTTTCAGTCCAATCGCTTTGAGTCTTCTATTTGCAATCCATTCCACATACTGTTGCAGAAGTTTATCGTTGAGACCAATCATCGATCCGTCCTTAAACAGGTAGTCTGCCCAACGTTTCTCTTCGTTTACAGCACGATCAAATGCAGCATATGTCCACTCTTCTTCTTCCTTCATAATTTGCTTCATCTCAGGATCATCACCTGCCTTCCACTTGTTCAGAATGTTCTGAGTGATTGCTAGGTGTTGATTTTCGTCTCTTGCGATAAGAGAGATGATCTTAGCTGATCCTTCCATAAGCTTAAGTTCACCGAAGGCGAAACTACAAGCAAAACTAACGTAGAACCGAATACCCTCAAGAATGTTAACGTTGGCGACTGCTCTGTAGAGTCTGCGTTTGACATCTTTGATCTCCCATTGTGCTGATGGTGAATCTCTAAAGTCTGCCTGCCACATCTGTCCATTGCCCCATGTTTGAGCACTATTGATGAAGTCATCATATGCCTCTGTAACGCTACTAGCACGCTCCAGAATACGGGGGTCAGATACAATCTTATCAAAGACCTCTGATGGGTCTGAATATACGTTCTTGATAATGTAAGTATATGAACGACTATGGATCATTTCCATAAATCCCCAAACTTCCATACATGCCTCAAGTTCAGGTAAGGAGCAGTAAGGAATGAATGCCATTCCAGGACCACGACCTTGAATTGAATCAAGCATGATCTGATACTTCAAGTTGGAAGTATAGATATGTTTCTGTTCGGGGCGAAGTGTCTGATAATCTCCACGATCTTTTTGAAGTGACACTTCCTCAGGTCTCCAGAAGTATCCCAGTTGTTGGGTTGTAAGTTTATCAAAAACGGGATACTTGTAGGAATCATACCTCTGGACTCCCAGAGGTTTTCCAAAAAACATTGGTTGCTTTTTAGTGTTAACTTGTTCTGTATTGAAGACAGTCATGCCTTCAACAGTTTTTTTCACGGACGGTTGATCGTCCATTGTCGAAATCTTAAACTGCACAGGATTCACACTCTCCCTCCTCGGCTTGTTCTAACTCATTTAGCAAATTATCTAGCTCGGCGTTGTTCTCTTCTTGAACTTCATCAGACTTAAGATCGTTTGTATTCTGATAGTAAGAAGTTTTCCAACCGTACTTATATGTAGTCAAAAAGTCTTGTGCCATGACGGACACTGGGACTTCATTGTCTGGATAGTTCTCAGGATTGTAACTCCAGTTACCAGAAATTGCTTGATCAAAGAACTTCTGCATGACTGCGACAATATTAACATACCCACGGTTAGATGGCATATCCCACAGCAAGGTATAGTTATTCTTCAGGGATCCGTATTGCGGAACAATTTGCTTAAGCGGGCCCTTTTTGCTCTTCTTAACGGACAGGTAGTCTCTAGGAGGTTCGATTCCGTTTGTTGCATTTGACACAACGGAACTGCTCTCCGAAGGCATTTGTGCGGACAGAGTGCTATGTCTGAGTCCGAATTCCAGGATAGATGCTCTAAGACCTTCCCAATCATGCTGGTACCCCTGCGTGGTAATTTCATCTACGTCCTTCTTGTATGTATCGATTGGCAGGATGCCATCCGCATACTTGGTGCGACCAAACTCTTCACACCAACCCTTCTCCTTCGCAAGTTGATTGGATGCTTTCAGCAGGTAATACTGGAAGGATTCGGTGAGTCCATGAACTGCGTCCCATGCCTCTTGGGAATCGTAATTATAACCCAACTTAGCAAGATAGTGAGCAAGACCGATAAAACCAATTCCAAGCGATCTACGTGCCTTTGTAGCGCGTTCTGCTGCAGCAACTGGATATCCCTGATAATCAATCAATTCCTCAAGTCCACGGACTGCCAGATCACAGAGTTCTTCCAATTCATCATCAGACTTGACCTTGCCTACGTTGATAGCAGACAGGATGCACAAAGCAATCTCTCCTGCTTGATCATCGATATGATTGATAGGATCTGTAGGCAGAGTGATCTCTTGGCAGAGGTTACTCATGTTCACCTTATCCTTGAAGGAAGAGTGAGAGTTGCAATGATCGATATTCATCAGATACAGACGACCAGTCTCTGCTCTCTCTTTGAGAATATCAAGGATTAATTTCTGCGCCCCGACAGTTTTTCTTGGAACAGACTCATCTCGTTCAAACCCCACATATAAATCATCGAACCTATCAGTACCAAAAGCGTCATAGAGACCTGGTACGTCGTGCGGTGAGAACAGGCTAATCTCTCCATCCGCAATGAAACGTTCGTAGAAAATCTTTGAAATCTGGATTGAGTAGTCAAGTTTCCTTACCCTGTTATCTTCAGTACCTTTGTTGTTCTTCAGGACGATGATGTCTTCGATCTCTTGATGCCAGATAGGAAAGTGAACTGTAGCAGAACCACCTCTGATGCCGTTTTGTGTGCAGCATCGGACAGTTGCTTCAAACTTTTTAAGGAAGGGGACCACGCCTGTGTGTTGTACCTCTCCGCCTCGGATCTTAGCGTTGATGCCACGGATTCTGCCCGCGTTGATACCGATACCAGCCCTCTGTGCAACGTATTTGCCAATAGCCATATCGCTGCTAAAGATACTATCGAGGGTGTCATCAACATCAACGAGAACACAAGATGCAAATTGACGAATGGGTGTTCTGACCCCTGCCATGATTGGCGTTGGGATGTTGATTCGGTGCTTGGAGATTGCATCGTAATACCTCTTTACGTAGGACATCCTAGTGTCCTTGGGATACTCGGCAAAGATAGTCAGAGCAATCATAATATACATCTGTTGAGGAGTCTCAAAGACCTCTCCAGACGATCTGTCCTGTACTAGGTATTTATCTACAACCTGCCTTAAACCAGCATATGTAAACAGAAAGTCACGATCGTGATCAATGAAACCTTCTGCTTTCTGAATCTCTTCAATTGAATACTTGGTAAAGATGTCCTTGTCATAAACCTCATCATACGCAAGTTTGGTGATGTGGTCTGCAAGAGACGGGAACTCTCTCATACGACCATACAGTTGCTTACGGAGAGCAAATAGAAGCAGACGTGCTGCTACGAACTGATAGTTAGGATGATCAAGATCAATCAGATCGCTTGCTGCTTTGATCAGAATTTCTTGAATCTCTGCTGTTGTGATACCGTCGTAAAACTGAATGCCAGATTTCATTTCAACCTGACTTGCTGATACACCCGCAAGACCTTGGCACGCCTCGTCTACCATCAGATGCATTTTGTCCAAATCAAGAGACTCGATTCTCCCGTCTCTCTTCTTAACCTTCGTACCGTTACTCATATTTTCTTCCAAGAGGTGAATTTAAGTTTTGCTTCTAAACCAGAGTATGTATTTGATTCTATCATAGATTGAACGTCAAGTCCAGACATAACCATATCATTGATGTCTTTATCATCAATTCGATCAGGCCAGATTACTACCTTGTCACCAGAATCGATTGTTTTTGCGATTCGGTTGACGATCTCTCGATTACGTGGTTCGTTATCATAGATCCACACAGGATTGCTAACCCCCCACTTACGAACATCAGCATCAGCTCCACACATAGCAATCGCATTTGAAATGAACGTGCTGTCGAATGGTCCTTCCGTAACATAGACTGGAGCATCGGACTTGATGTTGTCCAACCCATAGATTTTTGGTGCGTCATCATTAATCATCACAGTGATATATTTAACAGACTTAGGATTTCCAAAATCCATAGATCTGCCCTGAATACCAATTAGGTTTTTCTTATAATACAAAGGAATGATGATGCGTGGTTCATCATACTTTGTATCTTCAAAAGTTGGTTTTAATTTATTGACAAACTTCTTAAAGTGTTCAGCAAAGTAAAAGTTCTCAGGGTCAAGTTTTCTCGCTACAAGATAACCCTCTGCTCCAGAATTCTCAGAACACTTAGGAAGTTTAATCTTTGTCTTGAACTTGGGTGCCTCAAACTTAAACTCAGGTTCTTCAGTAAAGAAGTTCCTACCAGTGTGACCACTCTTAAACTTCTCCATAGTATATTGCTTATGGATAGCAGGATCTACCTCCTTCAAGAAGTTGTTAAGCGACATTGACGCACCACAATTGTGACACTTGAAGTTAGTGTTTGCCTTTACAGCATACAAGTATCCTCTAGTCTTATTCTTGTTCTTCTGTGAGTCTCCACAGATAGGACAACGGAAGTTATAAAGGTTTGACTTTACTCTCTTAAACTTCTGAAGTCTTGGTGATACGAGTCCAATAAACTTGGAATCAATATGATCCATTCACAAAGGCAACCACTGGTGCCACTATAGCACTCTCTGCGGAAGATAACAAGGGTCTAATCATTTTAATTGCTTGTGGATTGGAAAGTGCTACCACTGCTCCCAGTGCTCCGAGTCCCAACCAAAGTTTTCGTTCCAATACAGATAATCGTTTACTAACGCTGTCGTGATCGCTGTCCATTTTATCACGGAGTTTGTCGATCTTATCAAACAGTACTGAGTCGATTTCTTCTTGTTTTGATATTCTTTCTTCATGAACCGCCAACATGCGCGACACATTATTATTTACCTCCGCTATTTTTTCAATAGCAGCGTCCAACTTAGAGACAAATGCCTCAAAGTTTTCAAGTCTTTCTTCTAGTACCGCAACCTTAACTTGATCGGCCATTTTCGGGTTTCCAAATCTTTCTTAGTCCCTTCTGGTAAATATACTTCTTTCTCTTTCTTCTTACTGGGGGTTGATCACCCGCTTCAACAGAACCTGCAATCTTTCCACTCGCCATTGAGTTAGTAGGAGCCCCCACAACACCCTCTTCGCGGATTTGTTTTAATCGTTCAAACAAATTCTTCTTGTCCATTGTAGATTTGATATAAGGACTTCATACATTCAAGATCGACCTTGATGTCATGAATAAAGGTTTTAGGATACTCAGGAAACTTATTCAAGAATATTATAAAACTCTTCATTGCAGGCCACAAATCCCGATCAATTTTAAAGAAAAGCATTGGAGTTGCTGCTTCACCAAATATATTATACAGAATGATAAAATGATTTACCAACAGGTGAGTTTTTAGCTCACCTGTATTACGGTATCGTTTCAGTAGTCTTTTAATATATTTGAAATGATTTAAATCTTTTTCAAAGTCTTTTTTAGTGACTGCCTGAGGATTCTGATGATATTTGATGGCAAACAGGAGGAAGTTATCCTCATTCAGTTCATTAAAAATCATACTCTAGTCAGATTAGTTTATCAGCTTACGCCGCCGTATTCGTTACCAGGTGGGAACGCAGGTGCGTTACCCGTGGTGATACCAGACATTGCGACAAGAGTCTCAGACTTAACTCTGTAGTTTCCAGAAGCATCGATGTAGGTAGTAACTCCAACCCAACCAGCGTGAGTCAGTGCGAAACTAGAAGACTGTGCGTTGTCCAGTCCTTCAGATGCAACACCATAGATGTATGAATCGTTAGCGCCAACACCAGACTTCTCACTATACTTGGAATCAAGAATAGAAGACTTAGGAAGTTGTGAACCAACATAGGTGGTTCCTGCGATTGCAACTCCACTCAGTCCTGCAGTAGAACCAATCGTCAATGAAGTGGTGCTTGCAACGCTGACGACAACGGCATCACCAAAATAAACGTTGTCTCTAGTACCAAAGCGAATAATATCGCCTTCCTGAATTGCTCCAGTCTGTCCAAAGGTGGTTGCAGTTCCGGTAACAGCTCCAGTCTGATAATTAAGTGCTACTGTTCCACCGCCACGGATGGAATCATTATTCCCCCAAAGTGCCATGTCTTTCTTCCGTTGAAATATTTGCTAATTATATTTATAAAAACGGGAGACCTTGAATTTGGTCTCCCAACCTTATCATTCTTCTTCTCTTGCTTTAATCGCCTTGGATACAACTTCAAGAAGTTGATCATCCATGTCAGTCTTGGTCAACTTAACCGCTTTAGCAAGGATAACAAGACAGATCTCAATGAGTTTCTCACCGAGTTCTTCATTCTCTGGAATCTTTTTGACGGCATCAGAGATTACCTTGGATGCGAGTGGGAGTAAAATTGCGAGCATAATGAACCTCAGTTCTACACTCTATATATCCTCAATCTTTGTTTGAAACGTATCTACCAAGTTTCTTATCATACTTTTTGACTTCACCAGGACGCAATCTAGATTGCTTTGCTCTGTCATAGAACTTTCCAAATTTCATCTTACGATCTGACTTAGCAAACTCTTTCTTCTCTTTATCGTACTTGTCGTACTTACTCTCTTTCAGTTTACCAGTGCGGCGATCAGTCTCTCTACCTAGTTGATCAAAGGTACGCTTTGGCATTGCCTTATCCATAAAGGCATCAATCTTTTTCTTCTTCTCATCCTTTTTCCTTTGCTCTTCACCACCATAATATGCTTCCTTTGCAACTTTTTTCTCAGGAAGTTTCTTATGCTTGGTTGATGCAAAGTCCTTAGCATCTTTCTTTGACATAGAAGCAGCAGCCTTCGCAACTTCAGAAGAGGGAGCAGACATCTCCCCCTTCTTTACGGCATAGACCATACCCATAAAACGTTGCTGTGCTTTAGATACTGCAGGCATCAGTCACCTCTATAACGTGAACCAGGGCGAGGACCAGTTGCATCAGTCATTTTTTGAGCGTCTGTTCTGGTGTCCTTCTCTTGTCTTACCTTTTTGACAATGCCCATGACTTTCTTATTCATTGCCTTCTTTTCTTCAGGAGACTTTCTATTGTAATCCTGAGAAATTTTCATCTGCTGATCAATAGACAACCCTTCACCCATTGCCTTAGCAGGGGTGTCTCCGCCTGCCTTTGTCTTGGAGAGTTCCTGTGCTCTTTTCATAGCAATCATTCTGTCGATTCTTGCTTTCTTTTTCTGAAGCATGAGTTCTTGCTGAGACATTGATGCCTCTTCTCCCATGTGATCAGCAGCCTTATACATTGGGGTGCCGTCCTTCTTTTTCTTACCTGCTTTATATGCTTGATATGCAGGAGTGTTTGCTTTCTTATCAGCATTAGTGACAGTGTAGGTCTCTTCTACCGCCTCTTCGCTCATCTTGTCAACAACTTTTTGAGCCTGCTTCTTGATGAAATTTTTAACACCTTGCTTCTTTGCTCTTGCCTTATCTGCAACTGCTTGCTTGACTTCTCTGCCCTTATTATAAGCAGCGACTTGTGCCTTAGCAGATGCCATTCCCGCTTTCTTCTTTGCCTTCTGAAGAAACTCTCCAGCCTTTCTCTTGAGGAATTTTCTCCTAGAACCGACTTGAGAACCGTCTTTCTTAAGATTCTTAGTGTCATGCCCGAAGGTTACAGTTGCCTCCATAGCATTTTCAATTGCTGCCTCAACATCATCTTCAGAGTAACCCTCTTCGATCAGTTCATCATATACACTCTCAACGATGAAATCCATCTCATCGACTTCGATATGTTCGATAAGAGTTCCACCAATTTCCTCTACTGCTTCACCCAGTTTAGGATTGATGACGATCTTGTTATTTACTTTCTTCTCTTTTACAGTCTTTGGTGGATTGTCATCAATAACTTCAGACAGTGACTCTCTTTCTTCCTTGAGTCTCTTCTTCATTGCCTTGCCGATGGCCTTACGGCGCTTCAGCAGATACTTATCTGAAGAATCCTTATCTCCGTCGTTATCAACATCACCATCTTCCTTGCCAACAGGATCAAGTGCTTCCTTAGCATACTGAGGATGATCATCCAGTTTCATACCACGCTTCTTCTCAAGGCGTGCCTTACGCTCTTTAGTTCCCTTTTCAGGATCAGTGTCACGAACACCTTCCATTTGAGTCTCCTCAAAATGTGGGTTCTTCATTTGAGGACCCTTTGCAAGTTCCTTACGTGCTTTCTCATTGTTTGCCTGACGCTTCTTCATGTCAGGTTCAAGATAGGTATCGTCCTTCTTTTTCTCAGCAATCTGATCCAAGTATACCTTGGAAATATCATTCAAAGGATTGGTTGACATTGTTCTACTTTTTTTTCTTATACTTATTTATGAAGTTCTTGATTTCTTTAGTGCCTGTCATCTTCATAGCATACTCACGATAGGCATCAGTTCCGACTTCTCTTTTTTCTCCAGAAACACCCGAAGGACCAGGATAGTTTACAACTGATTCCATAACATCACGAATCCAAGACTTGAACATATAGTCTTCTTTGGTTACGCAGATCAAGTGATTGGTTCCTCTACGAATGATCTTACCAATCAGACCAGTGTGGAGACTCTCGACAACATCACCAATACGATAGATCAAACCATTAACATACTGTTCACGGAGAGTTCTAGTATCAAATCTAGGGGCGATCTCCCACATCTCTGCAACTTCTTTCTTTTTCTTCTTGACGCCCATACCTGTGCGGACTGCATCAAACAGTGCTTGGGTATCGCCGTCGTCAAGATTCTTGGGAGTACCTTTACGGAATGACTCAAAGTCATCATCCATAACTGCCTTACGCATCTTGGATGCAGACATACCCTCTACACCCTCAGCATCTGCATCTCTTACACCAGCAGAAATAACACGGATCTGATCGAAGTTATAAAGTTCCCCATTATACTTGGTTGCCAAGTTCTCAAACTCTGCTTGACGATCTGAACCAACAACAATGTTTACACTTGAATATCCTTCTTGATCTGCTGCTTGAAGAACATTGAAGATGGACTTCATCTCAGAATCATTGATAATGTTCTCCTCATAATCAGGGAACATCTTCTTCATAAAGGAGATCTTCATATCAGGATCCAGTGGATTCTTTTTAGGATCCTGTGTTCTGGATGGATATACTTTCAGAGGGCCGCCAGCAGATGCTTTCTTTGCAGCACTCATCAACTTTTCGTGACCGACTGTTGGTGGGTTAAAGCGACCAAAGGTTACAGTCAGAGTATCTTCTCCACCTTCACCACCTTCTTCTGGTTTAGGTTCTGCCTTCTTGGTTGCTTGTGGTTCTTGCTTTTTAGATTGATTCTGAGTAGCAACAGGTTGTTGATTGTTCTTCGTTCTTACCTGATCAGGATCTTTTTCACCAGGTTTCTGTCCTTGATTGAAGAACTTGAGTTTGCCATCTTGCGTTTTCGCAACAAACTCTCCACGGGAGTCTAACCAACCACCGTGTCCGTCACTTTTCAGATTCAGTTTTTTTGCCTGTGCAGATGCCTGCGAAGCCTCACCCAGGAACTGAAAGAAACTTTTCATTGATATTAGTCTTTTCCTATACTATATTTAGCGTTGATATTAATACAACTTTCCAAATGGTCCAAACTTATTACCTTTCTTGATAGCAAGGAATACAATATCGGTCCAAACCTCTTGCTGTTTTTTCTTGGGAGTAATCTTATAGACAGCATCAAGAAATGCAAGTTGTATAAGTTTTGCATTAGCAACGTATGGTTTATCTAAGAATAACCCTTCAATGTTCTGACTAAATTCTTCCTTAGTCTTGACTTGAGTGTCCGCATATTTGTTCACCATGTCAAACATAGATTCAAACTCGGACTTCCTTTTAATATATTCATCTCTGGTCTTGGGATATTGACCATTTGCTTTTTCAAATGGTTGCCCAGCATCTTTCAATAGTTGAACCACAAGATCAACCTGTGCTTTACCACCTCTAGCAGCACCAGCGCCAATCTGAGTTGCTTCCCACTTCAGATTACTGAATCCTGTAGAGTTGTTTGCCTTGATCTGAAACTTATATCCCTTACCATTATCCTTAGTCAATTTAACCACAGTGTCTTGAGACATGTCAGGATCCAATCTAATCTTAGTCTCAACATTGGGAAAGTTGTAATCATCAATTTCATCAAGAGTTAATTCTTTAACATTAAACTCTTCCCACTTTGCTTGCTGTCCAGAAACTTTTTTCAGAGATACTCCGACAAGTTTTCTCTTTTGATACATGGATCGCATAACAGCGTTAAGTTCCTCAATAGTCTGAGTTCCCTTGCTACCTTCAACAGTCCTGTCAATAACATCGGTAATTTGTTTTATAGATCCTTTGATCAACCACATGTCAGCAGGATCCCAGTTATCCTTTTTACTAATCCCATATTTTTTGACAATAATATCAGTGATGTAATCCATAAAGGATCCACTACCACTGTGGTCAAATATATCAAAGGAGGGAGATCCAAACTCTTTGAACATTCTTACATGCTGTTTCCAAAATACATCCAACCATTCATAATCAACAGACGGATAGACTTCCTTGATCCCATCCATCGTTGTCTTGTCTTCCATCATCGCTTGTGTTGATGGCCACGTCTTGTTATCTTTCAACACACGTTTGAAGACATAAGTCGATGCCTGCTCTTGCATCAGAGTTGTCTTAGCATCCGCTGCCTTTTTCTTTCCAGGTTTATATATGAATACTGCTTGCTTAATTTTCTCACCATCAACCACAACAATTGTCGCGGGAAAACTAGATCCAGATACAATCTTGGAAGAATATTTTACTTTTCTCTCATCTAAAAAGGCATTAACTTGAGATGCCAGAGTCATCCTATCATCTGCCTTCAGAAGAAGTTTCTTAGATCTGGAGGTAGATTTATCTTCGATGGTAATGCCAGGAATCTTTTCAATCGCAGTCAATATTCCAGCAAAGTCTGCAAGCTTTAGTGCTGCCATCTCTATAATACTTTTTAAGTATTTAGAATGGAGTTAAGCGGACTCGAACCGCTGACATCCTGCTTGCAAAGCAGGCGCTCTACCAACTGAGCTATAACCCCCTAAAAGAGGACATCAGTCCTCATTTTCTTCCTTCTTCTTTTTATTGAATCCGAAAGGTCCAGACAGTTTTTCTTCCAATGCAACCTTGAGAGCAACACCGCCAATTGCTTCCATGACCTTCAGAACTTCTTCTGGTTTTGCATCTTCACCAAGTTCCTTGGCAACATAATGATATTTTGGCCAGAAAGTTTCTCCAGCCTTTTCATAATCTTCAAGAGTCAGCAGTTTCATTCTTAAGTTCCTCTTCAATCTGATCGTCTATGTTAACAATTATATCACGGATGTCAACAATCCGTTGAGGACAGCAGGTAAGATCAAGAGTATATTCTTTCTGCTCTTCGAACAAAGCACATCTGACAGATGCTGCCTGCTTCACATCTAACTCAAGTTTGATCATTCTTCAGTTACTCCTTCTTCTGCGGTGTCTTCAGCAGTTTGAAATCCTTCAAGTTCTACACCAGTTTGATTGAGGTATTCAATTGCACCTTGAACTTTGAAGAATGTTTGACGCTTTCCTTCAATCTCTTGTTGAAGCGCTTCAACTTCTTTTACCAAATCTTTTTGCTGTTGCAGCAGTTGTTGCAGGTGTTCTTGTTCTTTGGTCATAGGTCTCCCTCTTTACGGTTTTCAGATTTGTGTACGTCAAAACTACCACCAGGGTAGCGTGCTTGCAGTTTGTCAACATTCATCTCAATCACCTCATCAAATGTGGTATCGAGTGCCATACATGCCTGAGCAAGATACCAGCAGATATCGCCCAGTTCACGCTTCATATGAAAGACGTTCTCTTCCGTATAGGGTTTACCCTGAAGAAAGATTTTCTTTACGACCTCTGTAAACTCTCCTGCTTCGGCAGTCAGTCCCAGAGCGGCTGTCAGAAGTTGAGTAACGTTAGCACCATTGGCTTCCAGTTCCGACAAGCGTGCCGAAAGAACTGGATAGTCCAGACTAGGAGCACTAGTCACGCCATGGACAAACTCAAGGTATTTAGCAGTATCAACAGTCATAAGTTCAGAATTTGAATCCTTCAAAAGATTTTTTTGGTTTCCGTTCCTCAAAATCATACTCTTCTTCCTTGCCTTTGTCAAGAACATCATCCTGGGCGGATTGCTCACAATCATACAACCGCATCTTCGCCCTGTCAATACCCACAATAAAGCGTTTGTGGATTGTCGGATCGTTGTATCGATTCTTCAACTGCTTCACCATAATCTGCCCGAGTTCCTCAAGCTCATCAGTTGAAATAAGGGCAAACATAAGATCAGCAGTAGCAGGGAGACCAAAGGACTCACTAGTATCAGTAAGCTCAACGTCAGAGCTACCATAACCAGAACGGGTAGTCTGGGTGGCAGATACGATAGGTACGTTCGCTTCGACAGCGAGTCCTCTAAGTTCTTCAGCAATTGCCTTGATATATGAATATGAATTGACAGTGCTGTTTCCGCGATACCGCGAGGAAGCACATATATTAAGGTAATCAATGAAAATAATATCAGGTCTAAATGACTTCTTAAGTGCAAGTTCGTTAAGAAGTGACTTAAAGTGTCCACTGTGCGCAGATGCTGTAGGGTACTCTTTAATAATTAGTGTACCTTGAGTTTTCTTAGAGAGATTTGTCACCTTATCCTCAAACATTACCTTGGGAAGATCAGTTATCTCCTGAATAGGTACATTGAGGAGGTTAGCATCAATTCGCTCCGCAATTTTCTCTTCAGCCATTTCAAGCGTGATGTATAATACGTTCTTCCCTCCCAGGAGGGCGGAAGCTGCCATATGGCACATAAACAAACTCTTGCCGACACCAGTGCCAGCGAGAGCAATGTTAAGCGTTTTATTCGGGAGACCACCTTTCGTAATTTTGTTGAAATACTCAAGGTCGAATTCGATCTTGTCTTCTTTGCGGTGATAGCTTTCATACCTTGCCTCATAATCAAGTAAGTAATCGTGTCCGACGTGAGTATCGAAGGAGACTGCTAGTGCATCTGACAGGATGCTTGGGATAGCATCACGGTCCTTCTTCTCGTCTTTACCATCAGCAAGTGCGATGGATTCCATCAGTGCCAAATAAATGGCACGATCCCTACACCACTTTTCTGTGGTGTCACACAACCAATCATAATCGGTTGGAACATCTTCCAAGTAACTAATGAGTTTCGTTACTTCTTTAAAAGAAGTGTCATTAATATCAGAGCGTTTCTCAGTTTCGATACATAAGACTTCCTTCGTTGCAGGTTCATTATATTCCTGAACAAAGGAAGCAATCTCTTCAAAGACAATTCTCTGGTGAGGGTCTTCAAAGTAATCCGACTTCAAGAAAGGGACTACCTTACGAAGATATTCTTCATTATAAATCAGATTCCTAAGAATAAGAATTTCAACTTTGTCCATGAGGGATATCGAATACAAATGTGATGCGGGTCTCGTCACCGATATTAACAGTGCCGTGAGGTAGTTTGTTATTAAACCATAGAAGAGTTCCTGGTTCAACAATGACAGTTTCTTTGCCGCAGAAATATTGATACCTTCCAAGTATGGAAAGGTGATACCTGTTTCTGCTCAGGTAATATGTACCCTCGTCAATATGTGCTCCTACAATCTCATCAACAGGGAGTGAAAGAAAACCGCAACGATGAATCTCTGCGTTCTTAAAGTGCTTGCGTATGATCTTTCTGATCTCACTGTGATGAGCGTAGGCAGGGGTTTTGATGTTGATCTCAGAGTCTCCTACAAAATCATCTTTGTGTTTGACTCCGCCCATTATAAGTTGAAGTGCGCTAACTGGCAAGTCAGCAAATCCTCTATCAACCAAGGACTGAGAATCCTTCAGATGTTTCTGATGGTCCCAGTCCTGTGGATATTTCTTCAGTTGTTGTACGACTTTATCAACGTTGATTCCAGTCTTGATAATTTTGATCATTGACCATAACTAAACTCTTCACGGGCAACTTCATCCAACTTCTCCATTACTTCAGGAGTGAAGTAGACTTCAGGATCTTTGAGAATTGCTTTGGCGTAGACTTTCTTAGTCTCACCATCAACAGTCATCTCATATCGACCAGCAACGTTTTTCCAAAGTCCGCCAATCTCACCAAGCTCAAGAAGACCATAATATCGATCAAGACCACGCTCATCGTAATACAGGCGCACCGTAACATCTTTGTTCTCCTTGCTCAGACGCGACTTAGCAGTCTTAGCCTTGATAAGGTTTCCGACGATAGTCGTTCCATCCTTTTCTTTCTTTTTGCTGAGATAGATGATTGTAGAAGCAGCATACTTGAGTCCACTGCCTCCACCCATTTCTTTTGTAGGGACATAAGCGCCAATGACATCGTAGGTGTGGTTGGTAACGATCATAGGAATGTTTGCTTGTCCCAGTTTCAGAGTCAACATTCTGAATGCACCTTTGACCAGTTGAGATTTGGTCATGTCACGAACTTGTTTGTCGTTCAGTGCGTCAGTGATCTCCTTCTCTGTAGACAGCATACCCAGAGAGTCTAGCACAAACATACAAGGTCTGCGTTCATCTTCTGGTTTCTTAAGGTATATATCAACTGCCTTCAAGGCTTTGGTCCTAAACTCTTCAATTGTAACAACGTTTACAACAACCAGTCGCTCTAGGTCAATACCCCGACTTGCGATAAGAGATTTATTAACAGCGGCTTCAGTGTCAAAATATAGACAATACCCATCAGGATTAGCATCAAGGAAGTTCTTGACGACAGCAAGACTGAAAAAAGTTTTTCCAGTAGAAGACTCCCCAGCAATGGCAGTAATCTTATTCCCAGATACACCACCAAATATAGACCCTGAAACAAGTCCGTTAAAAATGTACGAACCTGTGTCCACATATTTTTCACTATCGTCGATGTCTCTTGCGAGTTTTGTGTAGTCATCTCCGATCTCTTTTACAATTTCCTTCAAAAAATCCATAATTACAATACAAATCCAAACTGTTCGCGGGCAATTTTCTTATAAGATCCATCTGGGTTGGCATCACGGATCTCTTTGATCGTATTCAGTTTTTGATAGAGTGCAGAGTCACCACCAAGGCGGAGAGCACTTACAATCGTCTTTAGTTCTTTGTCGTTAATAGGTAGTTCCATCAATGCCAGCGTAGGGTTTTCAGGTAATCAAGGACGTTCTGCCTTACGTCCATTAGCTCGTGGTAGCACTTCTGATTGTGAGCACATTGGCGAAGTGCAGCGTCTGGTTTATGCACAGACTCAATAAAGATATCAAGTCCGCGATTCCATTTCTCTTGTTTGGATTCGCCGTCGTCAATTGTGTATTGGTCTCTCATGCGAAGAATGACTCCAAGGTATTGGTTTTCTCAACACTCCACCCAATAGAATCTAGGATTGCTTTGAGTGGTTCAAGAAAGGCTTTCTCAAATTGTAAGTCATAGTCAACGTACCTGTCAAGATCAAGTTCCTTGGGGAATTCTTGAATGAATGAGATAACGTTTTCGTGAATGATATTTGGTTTCTTCAAATAACAGAATTTGATTTTTTCGCCGTTCTGGATCAATGAATATTTGTGATCGAGTTTGCTCTCTTTGATGTAATGGTTAAACAAAAGAGCGCCCCGTATATGTATAGGAGTTCCCTTAACATAAATTCCAGAATGTGCTTTGTACTTCACAACGTCTGATGCAGACCTTGGGAAGGATACTTGTTCTGGCGGAAGTTTTTTAAAGTTGGCGCGAGACTTTTCAATAAAATCAATCACATCATCTTCAGTTCCAGTCATCAAAATATTGAAGGCGTCTTTCAACATCTTCCTACAGGGAGCAGGTGTTGATGATTTGACGGATTCAATACCCATCACTTTCAGTTTGGGTTCTGTGTATTGAACTCCTTCACTGTTCCACACGTTAAGAATGTATCGCTTCTTCGCAGTCCAAATGCCACGGTCAGCAATATTCTCACGCTTCATTTGCATTTTTTGGTCATATGCCGATACGTAGTCCGCCAACTCCTGGTAACTCTTCTCAATGAATGGTTCCAACTTATCCTGACAGATCTTGTCCAGGATTGAAACAATCTTTGTCTTATCACCAGACTTGCTACCAAAAAATTTAGCAACAAGAGGTTCAAGATTAAGGTAGATTGAGTCAGTGTCAGATGCGATGACATAATCTTCGCCTTCCGTTTCCAACAGATTATTTAGATATTCATTCATCCTACCTTCAATCCATCGGATACTGACTTGTCCCGACAGGGTGATTGCTTCTGCGTTTGCTAGTTTGTAATACCTGAAATATTGGTTACCAATAGCACCATAAGCAGAGTTAAGAGAAATCTTCTTCGCCATTTGAATGTTGTTGCAACGTGCGATTTCTTTCTCAAGTGCCTTAGTAGGCGTCTTCTCATACTGTTGCTTGGCTTGTAGCATTCGCTTCTTGAAGATAACACGGTCGCCATACATCTTCTCCATCAATTCAGGCAAGAACCCACGGACATCCTTACGGTACATTGCACCATTAGCGCAGACCGCATTGTCCTTGTACATCTCAAAATTTATCTCTTCATTAAGAATTCGATCAACTGTGGCTGTTGGGTGCCTCTCCTCCAAAAGTGTCTCTGGCGAGATATTGTACTGCATAATAAGATGAGGATACAGAGAGTTAAGGTCGAAACTAACAACCCAATCATACTTTCCAGGAGTCGGTTCCTTGACGTATGCACCTGCGTATTTTTCATTCTTATCCGACTTAAGTCTAGGAGGAATAACAATATCTCTTTTCTTCAGATAGTTGTAGATAATATTATCCCACATCCTTACCTGATAGAAGACATCGTTATAGTTTACCTTAGCATCATACGCCATAGTAAGTGCAAGTTCGATTAACTTCATCTTATCTTCCAATCTGTCAACCAGTTCTACGTCAACAATGTTGTATTCGATGAACTTTTGCCAACCATGAGTATAGAAATCTTTGAACGTATCAAACTCACTGTGATCCAGTTTCTTCTGTCCTAGTTCTACTTCTGCAATGTAATCCAGTCGATAAGATTCCTGTGCCTTATAAGTAAACTTCTTATACAAGTCCAGATAATCAAGCACAGAACATCCACCCACATCAAAGACGCTATGCTCTCTACCCTTGATAAACTTCTTTGATTCGGTTACAAGTCCCCAGGGGGACATACGCTTCATCAACTTCTCTCCAAGCACCCTGTAGAGTCTCTTACAGATGTATGGGATATCATACAGTTCACAGTTCCAACCTGTGATCACGTCAGGGACATCAACCATCCAATAGTTGATAAAGTGAGTCAAGAGTTCCTGCTCTGAGGGACAATGATAGTATGTTACGTTCTCCTGAGTATTGTGAAATGGTTTCACGCCCCAGGTCTTGATCTCTTTAGTGTTGTAGTCCTGAATAGTAATTGCCAAAATCTCTTCAGACGCAGATTCTACGTCTGGGAATCCTTGTTCAGATGATACCTCAATATCAATTGTAACAAGTTTGATTTGATTGATGTCGAACTTGACTTCTTCTTCAGGATGCTTTTCAGAAATATATTGGTAGATATATCGGTCATTTCCATAGATATCAAATCCATCAACGTCTTCGTATTTTTTATAAAAGTCACGACAATCCCGAACTGTGCCAGGATGAATAGGTTCTACAGATTCTCCACTTAATGTCTTATACTTAGTTTCTCTCTTTGACTTCACAAACAAAGTAGGGAAGAACTCATCCCTATGTTCATACCTCCGTCCATTTTCAACGCCACGAACAAGGAACTGGTTCCCGATCATCTGGACATTAGTGTAAAATTTCATCCCTTAGTCAAGTCCTCGTATTTTTCAAGCAGTGTGGGTGTTGGGGTGGTAAGAGTTAAGATTTTATCAGAACTCATCATAAAGGTATCCTCTCTAGTCACATTAAGTAACCAGGGTTCTAGTGTACCATCTTTAGTGATGACATAGGGATCTACCAGTTTACAATCTGGTTCTCCAATATCAGCACCTACTTCTTCAATCTGACTGATTAGAATCTGATTCGTTGTCAGCACCAGGATCTTGATTAGTTTGTCCATAACTCAGAATTTGCTCCACATATAATTGAGTAAGTTTTTCCATAGGTTCAACCATCGTTACAACCCAGTCTAGTGTCAGAGGAATGACTGGATCTTTTGCAAGTGGCACCCAGGGATAGAATCGAACTTCAAATGCGTTCTTTTGCGAGTTCTCATTAGTCTCCTCATCTTTGATAGGAGAATAGTTACTCGCTCTAACAACACAGGGTTTATTTAGAAAATATCCAACTACCTTCTCTTCAACCACCATTTCTTGAACGTCTGCGATAACATCCTCTCCAGACTTCAGAACCAATAATTTAATAGTCATAGTCAGTTTTTACCTCCAAACAGTCTACCAATAAAAAAGAGGGGCGTCAACTGGATTTGGCCAGTTACCCCTCTGTCAGCGGCGACGATATTTTATTTAGGGGGGACTATTAGGGGAATGCGCCCCCAAGGGTCCCGTTGAAAAAAAGAGTCATTGCGGTCCCAATAGTGAGAGTGGCGGCTGTGAGATTCATAAGTCGTCCTCCAATGGTACATAATTATATAGTAGAAAGTGTATCACGTTGATACACTTTTGTATTCATTGCGTCAGAATTTAGTCAGGATATCAGAACCAATCCTTTCTTTGATGATGTTGTGGGACAATTCTGCCAAGTGTGATACTCAGCAACCCATCCTCAAAGCTAACTGATCTAACTTCCGTCTCGTCACTGAGGGTCCATGCTCTAGTGAAAGATCTTTGAGCCACTCCTCTGTGGACATATGTTGTTTCTGTTTCACCGTCTTCTCGTTGTCCTTCGACGAAGAGTTTTCCGTCTTGTGTGTAGACATTTACTTGTTTCTTTTTAAATCCAGCAAGTGCTAGTTCCAGTCTAGATTCGACGTTGCTGACTGTCACTAGGTTGTATGGTGGATAACTAGCAGTTGTTTCGTGGAGATCAAACACCCTGCTAAGGTAATCATCCATACCAATACTATTCCTATTTATCTTTTCAAGCAACTTTGGTAAGTCGGCTGCATGAAACTTCTGTAGGTTTCCCATTTTTACTTCTCCTTTTAAAGCGAGATTAGATTGTGTGGACCCCGAAGGCATCCGATATATTTATAGCACAAACATAAAAAAGAGGTATGGGGTAAACCACACCTCTTGTAAGTTCCGACTTTTGAAGCGACCGCACGAAAGATCGCATTATTATTTATTCTGCTTCCTGGGTCTTTCCTTTCTTACCAATATTATACTTCTGCTCCAACACCCAGTCTGATTTATCCTTGTATGCAAGGACTTTAATCTGGTTAAGGGGAGCAATGTCCATAACAGTATCAGGGTTCACAACACCGATCAGGCCCCAGTCGGCAAGCAAACGTACAATACGGTTACGTCTCTGAACATCATTCACAGTCAGGTTGGCGTGCTTACCATCCAGGGCAAACAGTTCCTTAAAGTGAACGATAAAATATCTTCCCTGCTTATGCAGGATGTGGCAAGACTGATAGAGTTTCTTCTCTTTGCGGGATGCTACTCCGATTCTGGTCAGTGTCTCACGGACTTTCAGGAAGTCATCAGGTTCATTCAAAATCACTTCGATCATTTGGTCCTGAGACCACTGTACCGTAGGTTCAACAGTACTCATTTTCTTCCTCCAGTGTCAAGTCGTTTTTTAATGTAGTTAATCTGTTCGTTTGTCAGAATTTTCAGAGCTTGTGATGCCTTCTCATTACTATAACCATAGTATTGTTTGACACATTCTAGATCCTGGACTTTATCCTTACGGAGCCAAGGAGAGAATCTCTTCTTCTTTCTCAGACTATTTAGATAAAATGAATATTGCATATCTTTGTCAAGATGATGGTGGAGGTTCATCTCATTGGCAAACATAATGCAGTCAAGGTGTCCAGAGAGACAACGATTGACAATGTATGGAGGATAGTCTTTCGTGTGTTCTGTTAGATCTTCTTTATTGAAGTTGATTGAATTGAGCCAGTCTTTGAGTTCCATTATCTAATAATTTGAATGTCATCATCTTCTGTCCAGAGTTCTACCTTGGTCCTGAACCGACCTTCCTGCTTAAGTTTATCATATCTCTTGGTTGCTTTCTTCTTCCACCAAGAAATAATATTCTCCAAGTGATACTTATCCCAGTTAGGACCACGGACCAACTCATCCTGCTCTTCCATAATCACTTCACGGACATTTGAATATCCATAGTCGGAGATATAGAATCGCTTCTTCTGGGTCAGTCCAAATGCAGTATTGATAACCTCATTGAACTCCTTCAGTTTGTCCTGATCCTGCAGAGACTTCTTGATAATGGAGATCATCTTAGTCTGCCGTTTCATCTTCTTAGAAGACGCTCTGTTGTCTGTCAAGGGAGTGTTGTTGTTCAACAGGGTGAATCGGTCATGCAGGCGGTGAAAGACCTCTTCGTGAAGCAGGGGGAGGAACTTACTCTCCGTAAGACCCTTGTACCTCATAAAGGGTTTGAGACCGTCATACTGGGAAGCAGACGTGGTAGATCCATACAGGGAGGTTGTCTCAAACAGAGCAATGTCTTTCTCAAAGACTTCATTCAAAGTCTCACGGGCAAAGTGGGAGCAGCACAGAAGTGCCAACAGTTTACCGCCAAGATAGTTATATCCAAAAGGTTGAGACGGGACAATCACAAATCCCATCGCAGCATGGCGATTGAATACAGACAGATTAGGTGCCTTACCTAACCACAGGTTCCTGGGTTTTGAATTGATAGTGGGAGAACCAAAGCGAATGAATCCAAGACACTGCTGAGTGTTCTTTTCAAAGATCATCCAACGCAGTTCTCTGCCAGGAATATTACTTTCGTTATTATGAGAGGACACTGCTCTCAACAGATTGACATAGTGTTCTTGCGGTACTGCCTGTTGAAAGCGAGTACCAACAAATTTAATATCAAACTCCATCTCGCTAGGATGAATATCCTCATTAAAGAATTCATCCTGAAGTGGAGTCAATTGACTTGTCTGAGCGATGACTTCTTTTTTCACATAACGAAGATAATCCTCAATGGAGGAAAAGTTTTTGAAGTAATCAATAAATTCATTTGCCGCCCATACGGCATCATCCTCAGATACTTGCATCATAGAATCAGTTTCTTGCTTGGGGTTTCAATCGGGGAAAAGATCTTCTTATAATTCTCTACGATCTCGTCTCGCGTGTCAATCAAATAGACAACGTATTGTTTTTCAACTTTGATACCATCGTCTTCTTTTGAGAGCACTGACCAGGGAGCAAATCCAATCTGACCTTGAGCACTAGGAACTGCTACAAGAGGATTTTGAACTACCACA
>Ga0213858_10000184_pt1 | contig 30159 bp, 48 predicted proteins | sample PICome_FD_160122 | JGI IMG/M metagenome (GOLD analysis project Ga0213858, IMG submission 160122) | Coastal seawater microbial communities near Pivers Island, North Carolina, United States - PICO245 | ecosystem: Environmental > Aquatic > Marine > Coastal | place: USA: North Carolina | collected... | reverse complement strand
GACGGTAAACATGGGGCTGTACATCCATGTTGTCAGGTATTGGGACGGGACGAAGAAGCCGTTCTGGGGCACTGTCAAGACGATACTATTTCAGATATTTTCTTTGGTCCGGCGTACGAAGAACTAAGAGAACAACACCGTACCGGAGACTATCCGGATTTCTGTAAGAACTGTGACTTCCTCATTGACGACCCCGAAGTGTTGGTCTACACCAATCACGAACGTGACCTCATGAAGATGCACGGTACTAACTTTACACTTAACGACTATAGGGATTAACTATGTTTAATTTTTCAGCAGTATCAGTATATGTGTCAATGGCCAAGTCTTGGGTTAAGGCACGACTAGGAGAGCGTACGACGTATGATGGTGCAGTCATCGTTGCGGTATGTGGTAGTTACATTATTTTTGACTCCATTATTACGGTAGGTGCGTACGCAGGTATAATTTATGGTCTTTGGACGATATACCAAGAGCAAAAATAGTATAAATAAAGGTATTCTTTCATATCTCACATACTGGAGAAACAGTAACAATGTCACTACAGGTTAAAAAACTCGAAGATTTTATTCTGGTGGGTAGCGCACATTCTGGTTGGGATCTTGTGCAAAACATGTATGGTATGTACATACGTGTCACCGAAACAAGCGGTGAACAAGAGAGCAATATGAACATTGCAATCCACGCAGATAACTGGGGATGGAACCGATTACGCGGAACTCAATTGGGATATGCCCCATTCGAAGATGCAATCGGTCACTGGTCTCTGGTTAAGGCGCAAGAAGATGGAGTCCATAGTAAATGGAACCGCATTCGCATCAAGCGCGACTATAAAGATGTTCTAACTCAACTATGGAGACAACATTCTCCTACTATTTCATTCGATGAGTTTTTGGACACGGACATGGGTCTTCCTATGGTCGAGGAATTCGAACAGGCTGCTCGTTCACTGGACTACGCATTTGAGTTCCGTTACGAAGACCTAGTTGAGTCTCCACAACAGGTACTAACGGATGTGATTTATCACTGCGCACCTCGTTGGGATAGTCAACTGGAGAAGTTGATTGACATCAACGCAATCGACCATGTAATTCAAGAATCCGGTGTTCGTGAACTACGTGCGGGACCAACTGGTTCTAACCTAGAGAAGGTTGGTGTTTACGCAGAGTGGATTACACCAGAGCAGGCAACTCGCATCGATGCGTTCTTAGGAACCTTATAAGTAAGGTTTGAAGAATTCGTAAAGGGGACTTCGGTCCCCTTTTTTTTGTGAGGGATTATGGTAACCGTGATGTGCGTCCTATCGGGCGACAAGTTTTCTGTGGACTATGTCTACAACCTAAAGGCTGCAGTTGAACGCAACACGCATGTCGAACATCAATTCGTTTGCCTTACCGACAGAGTCATCGAGGGTGTCCTTACCATACCATTACGTCCTGGCCTTCAGGGGTGGTGGAATAAGATGCAATTGTTTGATGGTCGTATAACAGGCAGAATAGTTTACTTAGACTTAGATACAATCATTATAGATAATATTGATTGGTTACTCGAATATGATGGAGATTTCGCTGGTATCGAGGATTTGGGAAGTGTTAACGCACATCAACCCCACCTCAAAGGGAAACTGCAGAGTGGAGTAATGGCGTGGGACTCAGTCGATGCAGACTGGATTTGGGCTTTCTTCTCGTTTAGAAAAGGTTTGATAGTATCTGCATACAGAGGTGATGGTGAGTTTTTGGAGGGAGTGGTACCCGTACACAAAAGAGTTCTACTCCAAAGAAAATACCCCAACCAGATTAAGTCCTACAAATACGATGTATATCCCGACGATTACGAGGATACATCAATTATATGTTTCCACGGTCGGCCTAGTATTGTTCAGGCAATCACGGAAACGGTAACCACACCAATGAGGTCTTATGAACCACAAGAGTGGATTAAGGATTATTGGTACCATTAGGAGGATTTTATGTTGAGCGGTTTAATCGGGTCTATACTTGGTTTTGGTAGTTCAGTCGTACCTGCTATCACAGAGCACTACAAGACTAAGAGGACGATGGAGTTTGAACTCCGTAAGATGGAGAAGATGGCGGAACTGCAGAAGGCAGGGTACGACCATGAAATAAAAAGGTTTGCGGAGATGGGTCTTCATGAAGAACAGAAGGCACTACTCGCACACGACACTGCGATTTCTCAGGGCACAGGTATTATGTCCGCACTGCAGAAGTCGGTACGTCCAGTGATTACGTATGCGTTCTTCATACTGTTCGCTGCGATTGAAATTACATTACTACGAGAGGCAATCAACAATGGGATGTCACTGACATCTGCATTGAATACACTTTGGGACGATGACACCAAGGCAATCTTTGCTGCAATCATTTCGTTCTGGTTTGGTTCTCGTGCAATAGAGAAAGCAAGAGACAGGTAATGAAAATGAGAAGCTTGAGAAATAGAATGATTGATGCGACCATCGAACATATGAAGGGTAAGATTGCAATGCACAAGGCAAACGTTGAAGTGTATCTACAGAACCCAGCAGGTATCGGTGAACACAGTGATGTCATGGAAGCGTTAGAACATGAACTCAAACAGGTAGCCGAGTACCAAGACATACTAGAAGTTGCATTGTCGATTGAACCAGATTACGACTGGAAAAATGATGTATGAGTACCGTGCGAAGGTGGTTCGATGGGTTGATGGTGATACCGTCGATGTTGATATTGACCTTGGTTTTGGTGTCATTCTTTCTAATAAGCGGATTCGTTTATACGGTATTGATGCTCCTGAGTCACGTACTCGTGATCTCGAAGAGAAGCGTCGAGGTAAAGCCGCACACCACTTCGTCCAAGGATTCGCTCCTACCGGATCGGTCGTCACCCTAAAGACCTACAAGACAGGTAAGTACGGCCGCATTCTTGCGGAGGTAATTCTGGATGAGGCAAACATCAATCAACTTTTAGTGAGTGAAGGTCATGCGACACCCTATCTTTAGTGCAATAATAGTCAGCGGATTGCTGTCTATTGGATTCATATCGTCGTGTACAGAGAATGGTCCGACGTTAACAGAGACACATAATATTGATGGTGATGACTTTACATTAAAGGTCACCACTTTTGAAAACAAGCGTTCATTGAATAAATACCTTGAGGACAACGAGATGACCAACCAAGAGGTTGATGGTCTCGCTCAATGGAGAATCAGTAAGGACGGCAGTGTATTCAAGCGCTGTGATATATACGTAGTGAAACCAAGTAGTCCACGAGACTATGAAACAATGGAAACGTGGGGACACGAATTGGTGCACTGCGTGTATGGGTCCTACCATAAGGACGGAGTTAGATAACAATAATGAGAGTTAACGTAATAGGGAATGGACCGCAGGCAGGTCTGTTCGACCCAGAAACACCAGGCCTAAACGTTGTGTGTAATATGCCACCGATTGACCTACCTAAAGACAAGGTCTATGGTTCGTGCATGGTTGACTTCAAGATGATGAACGCACTCAAGGAAGGTCTGGTTGACCTTGACAAGTACGATTGGATTCTTGGAACTAGACCACGGGTGTGGATGGAAAAGAACCCTACATTCTACATGAAGTATGCGCAGAACATAAAAGGGTTTCACACGTACATTCCAAAGTACGCACAACTACCTGGCCAAAAACTGAGTGAGGCTGCAACAAACTACTCATGTGGCCACATGGCGGTAGACTATGCATGTCGAATCATGGGTGCAAAAGAAGTGCATATGTACGGGTTCGATGCATTGTTTGAAATGGACATTACCAGTTACACTGATAATTTTTTAACCAGTGACCGAACACCACTCAACACTCACAGGCTATCGTCTAACTGGAGACCTATTTGGAGATTTATTTTCGCAGAGTTCAATAAAGTGAAATTCTACATTCACCATGAACATGAGAATATCAAGATTCCAATTAAAACAATGGATAACGTGGAAGTAATCGTTGAGTCGGGGGAGGCTAATGAAGAAATACTATGACGCGGTAAAAGAGTTCGTTTACTACACCGGAAAAGATTTCGGGTATGTCTGGAGACTCAGACCTAACGTATTAATCTGGTGTGCAATTGCAGGACTTGTACTGTTCTTTGTATAAAAAAATGGGGGCCGAAGCCCCCTATCCTTGTCGGGGATAACCGTTAGAATACGCTGATCATACGAGACATTATCTCGATTTCTTCTGGACGACCACTCATTACCGATGGGTCCCATGCAGCACGATTAGACCATACCTGCTCTAGTGCAACTTGGTGGTCTTTCTTTTCGCCACCACGCCACTTAGTATCGTCTGGCTGACCGTAGTATAAGTCAACTACGTCGAAGTCTGGTGTACAGTATGATGCAAAACACTCTTTAACCTGCGCGGTGTCAAATGCACCTTGATTCTTAGGAACGCCCAAGAATACTACTGCATCAAACTTCTCTGCAGGTGCTTCCATTGACCATTTGTCTGACGTTAGTCCGTGGCGGTATTGAGTCTCAGATTTACACATATCTGCTGCATCAATGCCGTTCATCTTGTACATGGCGTGCATCACACCACGATGACGTACTGGTTCTGGTGATACTACCTTGAAGTCACCCTTGTAACCAAGAGCCTTATGAACCATTGGTAGGAACTGAAACATCACATTATGGTCAATCGCCCAGTGGATTTGGCTACGCTCTGGTGGTTGTACATCAATAACACGACCCGCGAACTTATCTAAAATCCAACTTGGTTGACTATTGTTGAAGTGACCCACGAATAGGATATTCTTGTAACCCATCAACTTCAATAGGTTGATAAACATTGGGCCGCGGTTCATAACTTCTTCGCAGAAATTGATGTCAAAGTTCTTGTGACGTAGGTACTGACCGTTGCGGTTAGACTCGATGGTAACCTGAGCGTTCCATGCGCGTACTATCGCTTCCTTTTCTTCCCCGTATACGAAATTAAACTTCTCGCCGTCGCGAGTGATTAGTTCGTTTTCTAAGCTAAAAAACATTGGTTATTTTCCCTTATAGATTGTGAGAATATATTCTTCGAATTCCTCAATCTTCTCTAAACGATTCGGCCACAAGATGTATTCCTTCTCAGGACTTTTCTTGAGGTTCGCTAGCAATGGTTGAATCGCATTATAAAGATTATCGAGGCGTTGTTGGGTTTCTTCTACGTTCGATGAGACAACGTCTAATAGCTGCGCAGCCTCTAGTTCTGTCTCATCGACAGCAGTGAACCCGAAGTCAAAAATTTCATTTTTCATGGTTTTATTTATACAAAATGCCTTGACAGTGAGAGTATCGCCTGATACAATATCCTAACCTAATGGGGGATAATATAAGCTATGAACATTTTTATACTCAATGAAGACCCTGTCATCGCCGCACAGGAGCAATGTGACAAACACGTGGTCAAGATGATCGTCGAGTCGGCCCAGATGTTATCGACTGCGCATCGGATGCTTGACGGTCAAGTATACCGCAAACCATCCAAGTCTGGCAAGACCATGATTAAGTATTATGACCATCCTACCCTAGACGACAAACTGTACAAGGCAGTCCACCACGGACACCCGTGTACTGTCTGGACGATGGAATCCATATGTAACTACATCTGGCACTACAAACACTTTGTTGCGTTGTGCGATGAGTATATGTATCGTTATGGTAAACGTCACTTGACAGACACCCTGCTGCGTGATACACTACTTACTCCGCCGGCGCGTATACCACGTGTCGAACGTACACCGTTCAAGTTGGCTATGGGGTCTAACCCTGAGTGCGTGATGTCTGACCCAGTAGAGTCATACCGTGCGTTCTACCAGACTAAACAAGATCGGTTTACTATGGCCTGGACCAATCGTCCTGTGCCATCATGGTTTGAGGTGAAAGGTGAAAGAGAAAGTGCTTGAAATTGTGGATGAGGAGATTGGTGAACTTCGTAAGAAGTTAACCGAACTACCCGTTGACAACACACACCCCAATCAAGAGTTGTACTTCATTACTCGCGAGTTGGGTGTCATTCAGAAGATTAGACAGAGACTAGAGGCTGAACTATGATTCACGGTTCAATGAGACACACCCCATCGGGGAGGAGAAAGACTTACAATGCATGGACTACTAAGAAGAGCAAACCAGTGGAGTTTAAACCACTTAGGAACACATTTAGTTATCGTGGTGATGACGTTCATTACCCTTCTGCTGATGGCGGCGGGTGTGCGACTACCAAGCCTGATAAACTGTCTTACACTGGTACTCTCGTAAAGGGTATTGGTACAATGCACAAGTCGAATGCCGTGCCGGTCATCGACGAACAACAGATGAAAGACCTTGCGTCTATGAGGAGATGAGATGGATTTATCATTCGTTCAAATTAGTTTTTTGATTATCATGGGTGTCGCATGTCTTGGGATGTGTCTCTGGTTGTATATTGACAACCTGAAGTACGAGTTACGTAACATGACTTTCGACAAAGAAATGTACCAGAGACTCTACGAGATTCAGAAAGAGTACCAAGAAACTGTGAAAAAATACCAAAAATAATCCATTTATTTTCAAAATAAGCCTTGACTTTGTCTGACACATCACTTATGATCGCTATGTAAGTTGAGTTGAGAGAGAAAAGATGACCTACGAAGAAAAGATTGCGATGTACAACGAGAAGTTGAAGTACGAAGTGTGCCCAATGCGCATTCGTCAACTTGAAGGTCGCAAATACACTTTGATGTTTGAAGAAGTTCAACGCCGCCTTAACGAGTTTGTTGGTCCTAAGATGGAGATTGCACTTGATGCTTAAATTTGAAAACACTGCGAATCTAACAGACATCATCAAAGCCTATGACTTTGAACCGATGTCTGACCGCCCAGATTCTTTCGTCATGGGTCCGGTTCTTGAGAAGGGTCCTATTTTCGCCCCAATCACTAAAGACGGTCCTAAAGTCTATATCTGTGACGGTTACACTATCATGTGTACTCACGACTCTTGCGGTAATCGAGTCGGTGAGGAAGTCTTCGTCCCCTTTGAGATGGGGTTCACTGACTTTGACAATCGAGTGGAGGTTGCGGCATGATTAAGTTGAAACCTGCAACGACCCAACGAGTTGCCGAAGTGCTCTTCGGTCAAGCAATCCTCTGGATGTTCGTTTACACTGCGATGCAACTCGCCGCTGGTCATCCCGTTGAACCCTATGTCTACTAAGGAGTCGTCCGTGAAGTACAACAAGGAAGCGGTACAGAAAGAGATAAACAAGGACCGTCGCATCAAAGGTAAAGAGGCGAAGGCCATACATGCACTTTTGAAAGGGAGAACACGATGAGCGCTACATTTGAACGAATCTGGGAAGAACTGGTTCCTAGAGAAGGTAACTGCGACACTGTCGCTGGTGAAATGATTCGTGCTGCGGGTCGTCTGCGTTACGACTTCTACAACAACGGGATGGGTAACAACACGTCCGGTGCCCTGAAGTTCCTACGCGAGAAAGGTGCAATCGACAATGAGTTGTTCGAGTACGTTCTACCCTACACCACGGGTCGCGTGTATCGAGGCAAATACGAAAATGACTTGTTTCACGTTGCGATTGACCGTATTGTCGAGATGACCACCAAGATGGTGACCTACAACCCTCAGTTGATGACAATGGAGAACACCGAAGACATGTTCGACTATTCCGATGAGGACCTTGATGAGACATGTCCGGAGTGTTTAGGCTACGGGTATGATGACTACGAAGATGAGGATTGTTATATGTGCGACGGCACAGGACTCACCGGAGAGTGGTAATGAGTGAGTTTTTCCTTGTCCTAACCTTCCTAATCATCGGCGGAATCTGGTTATCCATTGACATTGATTAGACTAAAAAGTTATATCGTTATTCCAAAAAAATCTAAAAATAATTCATTTATTTTCAAAATAAGCCTTGACTTTTTTTGAAGCATCGCTTATGATCGCTATGTAATTTGATGATAGAGAGAGAGATTGTTATGGAATGTTTAAAAGGTCGTGTGGTTCAAATCAACTCTGGTGCGATGCATCCAGTGAGTCTTGGTGAGGTCATTGATGACCGTGGTGAACAGGTCGCTGTTTATTTCCCACCTATCGACAGTCCCGCCGATGCTGGAGTTAAGTACTTCGCCAAGTATCGACTGCTTTGCAGTGAGTACGCCTTCTGTGATGTCCCTGACGCGGTTGGTGTCTACCTCATCGCGAAACCCATTGTTGATGCTGCGTAATGATTGAAGTTTCTGGAACTGTTTCACGCGACTTGAAGGCATACATCCAACGAGTCGCAGAATATCTGAACCTTGACCTGTATGACTCTTACTACGAACTTGACATTGTCCGCGACTGTGCGCAAAAGGCAGGTGGCTACTGTCACGGTGATGAAAACGACATCCAGATTGAGATTGCTCGTTACGACGCCGGAGGTAAGGTTCCTCGCGACCACATGAAAATCAACATCGCCCACGAACTGATTCACGCCCAACAGATTGCATCTGGTCGATTGGAGAATGGTGGGTTCTTCGTTAACCGCGAAGGTGGTACCGAGACTATTGCATACCGTCACGTGTTCGACGGTGTCGAGTACATCAACTGTCCCTACGAGGACCAACCTTGGGAACACGAAGCATACCAACGTGAAGAGGAAGTCTACCAATCATGCCGATGACAAAGAAAGCCGCAAAGGCCCATGCAATCAATGAAGGTCTTACTAATGCACAGGCAGAGAAGTACTCAGCGTACTACCGTCGTAAGACTGTACTACCCAAGCGTGACAGTGAACGCACACGGACCTATGAGGCCGAGTGGAAGTTCGAACGTGAACACGCTGGGTTGATGGGTAAGTTGGATGAGTTCAGTGACGTGGAGAAGTTTGTAAAACAAGTGACCGCGTCCAAGACGTGGGAGAAGGTCTCCCGATACCACGGTAAGGTTCGAGTCGTCAAGGCGCGTAACATGGGATGCCGTGCCGCATTCGTGGGTCGGTCGTACGGTTCGTGGATAGAGATATCCCCTGCGTTCGACTACACCAAGTACATCGTACTACACGAACTCGCCCACAGTGCGGGTTATAGTCACCACCACGTAACGTTCCGTGAGTGTCTGCTGAAGTTGGTGTCGAGGTTCCTTGGTCGAGAGGCTGCGTCAATCCTCAAGGCAAACTTCAAAGAGAATGGTTTGCGAGTGTCACCTGCGAAACCGAAAGAACCAATCGCATGGTTGCGTGCCGCGCAACGTGCACCACTATCGAGGGCTGCATGAATAAGATTGTAAAACTGAACTTCGACCGAAAGGTCCGATACATCTTTGACAAAGAGACCGAAGAACACCAACAGTTGGGTGAGAAGGTCGTGGACCATTTCGGGTCATTCATTAACCACAGTTGGGTGATGGCAGACGTGCGACGATTCCACAAGACTCTGCGGGAGTGTGGGTTGTCAGTGTCAGAGTTCCTTGCAAAGGACTGGCCTGCACCAGAACCGAAACCCAAGACGGTCCGTAAGCCGCGTAAGACTGTTGCAAAAAAGACAACCAAGCCGCGGAAAACTGCTACCAAAAAGGTAGTAAAAAAGAATAACGTTATAACAAAAAAGTCTAAAAAAGTTTAAAAAAAGCCTTGACATTTATCCGCTATTTGGTATAATGGTTTTGTGAGTTGGGGAGATCTGGTCTCCCGACTAGGGACCTTCGGGGTCCACTGATGGTCCGCTGGACCGCTGGAGTTGGGAATAGGAATTCAATTCACTGCTTCTCCCCTTTGTTTTCTTTTGGTTTGGTTAGGTCTTGGTGGGGTGCGCGGTTTCGAAGATTCCGACTGATAGGTAAGTGCCGCAAGTCCCCACGTTTTTTTGAGAGAGGTTATTATGAATCAGATTCCAGTCCACATGATTAAGTCAATTACTGAGAAAGAACTGGCAGCCATCCAGCGTCAGTGGCATTCTAACGAGAAGCGCATTAACGAACTTCTCACCCATCAACAAGAGATCGACAAGTTGTTCGACAAAATCGATCAAGGTAAAGTTCTAATTGAGGTAGCAGCATGACAAGTTTGCAAGGCCACATTGAGGCCACCTATTTTGAGTTGTGTGAGATATTCGGTGAACCGACTTACTTGGAACCTAGCGGTGACGGTAAGATTAACACTGAGTGGGAATTCAACGGTTACAACTGGTACGGAGAAGAGACTCCTATTACCATCTACGATTGGAAGGACTACGACGGTGGAGTCGTGAGTCGAAGCGGTGAGGTCTACAACTGGCACATCGGTGGTACCGAGGGTTGCGCAGTTGAAATCGTTAACGCAAAAGTGGAATATTACCGAAAAAAAAGTTAAAAAAAGTTGGCGAAAAGCCTTGACATCTTCGCTAGTTTTGATATACTACATGTGTAAATTGAGTTGAGAGAGTTGATTATGATGAATGAGTTGATTGCAAAGTACGCCGCCCACGGTCTTGAGTTAGAGATTGATGAGGCACGAATCTGCGCCAAGTGTGTCCGTCCTTCTCCCCGTGCCCGTCTGGGTTACAAGATTGAGTTCAACTACCGATACGGCAGTGTCGCTCGCATGTTCGACCACATCGAAGAGTTCCTTGCCGGTGTCGAACGCGCCATCGCGTGGAAGGCAGAGCGTAAAGCCGCTCGTGCCGCAGCCAAGGCTGCCGCCCTTGAGAATGTCCAAGAGGGTGACATCTACGTCGCGTCTTGGGGTTGGGAACAGACCAACATCGACGCCTACCAAGTTGTCGCCAAGAAGGGTGCGACTGTCACTCTGCGTGAAATCGCGGTTGCCTCTGTCGAGGGTTCTGAAGGTTTCATGTGTGACCGTGTTGTTCCCGTCAAGAACGAGTTCATCGGTGGTGAGTTCAAGAAGCGAATCACTGGTAAGTACATCAATATCGACGATGTTCGAAGTGCCGGTCTTGTTGAAGACGCCGAGAAGTCTTTCTACCGCAGCTGGTACGCGTAATGAGTTTCCGTCACTGGTGTTGTCAAAAGTGGTACGAGCATTGTGATGAGGTTGAACAGTTCACTGGTGCTCGTCCCCGATATGATTCTAAGTTTTATTTTTCGCAGTACAAATATTTTTTGAAGAGAGAGTTTCGTAATGTATAAGTTTGTTGCCCGCCCTAAGACCGCTAACCGATTTGATGAGCGAGAGTTTACAAGTGCCTGCGCGAAGACTGCCGCAATGGCTGCAGTTGACTTCCTTAACGAGTACAACGAGTTAGGTAAGAAGTTCGCCAACGAATGCGGTGAGTACGTCCCTGCACTGAAGGCAGAAGACTGGGCCATGGTTGGTAAGTTGGACGCCCCTGCGGGTGTCTATTTCCGCGATAATAAAGTAATGGGAGTCAAGTAATGGGTTTACGTGCTAGTATCTATCGTTCCGACTTGGGGGATTGTTCTAACAATGGAATCAGTTCACGCGCACAGAACGTAACTATTTTAAACTGCGATGGGCCATTTGAACCAACGTTCGATGCGCCTGCAGTTGTTTTGGAAAGGGGTGCCTATGACGGCACCGTTGTCGCCCGACCATATTATGAGGGTGATAGCAAACCTTGGTTTATGGCTGGGGGAACGTTCATCGGGACATCCGATTCACGGTTCTCTCGTAAAGTTGAGGAAATCATTGGCGGTCGCTTCTACGGAGCGGTACCGTTTCATGATAGAGTGGAATGAAAAAGAAGCAGAGTAAGACTAACAACCTTGTAGCAAAACACTCGCGCAAGTTCAATCGTGCCTCCGTCCATGTGGACCGTAAGAAAGAGGTAAAAAAGAAGGGTTATCCGGAAGATAAGCTATATCCGGATAACGGATTTTAATTGACACACGGTAAGGAATAGTGTATAATGGACGCAGAATTTAAGGCAAAAAGGTACGCGATGATTCGTCGTGCCGCACTCAAGATTCAAAAGAATTCGAAGGTCCGTGCATCTAATGCGCGACTAACGAAAGAGGTCTATGACTTAAATTGTCAGGACTACAAGTCCAACATTAGTTGGCAAGACAATGACCGTTACATCGACAGTCATTATTCGGACGTTTATCAATCCACCAAGAATGGGGAGTGGAACTAATGGCAGAACAGCTGCAAAACCTTATTGACTTAGGTCAATACCCAAAGAACGACGTAGAGCTCATTGCGCGTGAGTTTCTTCGTGTCGTTTACATTGAGTCGATTCAGGACTACGCTGAAGAGTCTCAGAAAACAGAAAAGAACAACGAACTCATCACCAATATGGAGCGCGCACTTCAGGCGATTGAGACTGTTATCGTAATGCTTGACGGTGACGAAGAGTTCTTGAAGTTCATTCACGAAGACTCAGGTGAAGAGTCAGCAGAGGACGAAGAATATGATCGATTCTAATTTGTCTTTTGATAACCTCACCACGATTCTTCGTGATAAGGTGCTAGAGGTAACATTCAACAAGGTAAACGGTGAACAACGTGTTATGCCGTGCACCCTGCGTGAGGACATGTTACCTGCACGTGAACAGGGTGAGGCTGCTATTGCCACACCTAATCGAGATGTAATCCGCGTCTTCGCAATCGATAAACAAGCATGGCGTTCGTTCCGTATCGCGAATGTCACATCGATTGGTCTAATTGATGAGTAGAAGGAAGCAAGAGAACGCAGCCAACTTCATTGACCGTAAAACCTTCTCCCGTCAGGTGGAAGATTTCGTGTACAAAAATCAGATGACTTACATGGATACGATAGTACATCTGTGTGAAGAACAGAACCTAGAAATTGAGGATGTGAAAAAGTATCTTACTACTCCTATTCTTGAGAACCTAGAGTCAGAGGCACGTTCACTTAACTTTTTACCTAAAGTCAATACGTTAGACGTATAAATAGCTTATGCCCTAGAGGCGATTCATACAACGTTTATATTTAAGTTTATACAAAGGTACATATTATGTCATTTGCAAATCTCAAGTCCAAGTCTATGGACATCTCTAAGTTAGTATCTGCGGCAACCGAAGCATCGGGCCAGAACACTAACACCAACAAATACCAAGACGACCGTAAGTGGAAACCAACTGTTGACGAGCAAGGGAACGGTTACGCTGTTATTCGTTTCCTACCTGCGGCGGAAGGTCAAGAACTACCGTGGGTCCGTTATTGGGACCACGCGTTCAAGGGTCCAACCGGACAGTGGTACATCGAACGGTCTCTTACGACTTTGAACCAGAACGACCCAGTCGGTGAGTTGAACTCGCGCCTGTGGAACTCAGGTATCGAAGAGGACAAAGAAACTGCACGTCGCCAGAAGCGTCGTCTGCACTACGTGACTAACATCATGGTTCTTAACGACCCCGCGAATCCTGCGAACAACGGCAAGACTTTCATCTACGAGTTCGGTAAGAAAATCTTTGATAAAATCATGGACCAAATGCAACCAGAATTCCCAGGCGAAGAGCCTGTTAACCCATTTGATTTCTGGGGTGGTGCCGATTTTGAATTGAAGATTCGTAACGTCGCTGGTTATCGTAACTATGACAAGTCTGACTTTAAGTCAGTCAGTCCACTACTGAATGCGGATGAGACTAAACTCGAAGCAATCTATAATGGTCTGTACGACTTGAATGAGTTCGTTGTCCCGAACTACCCGAATGCACACGATGCAAACTGGTTCAAGTCTTACGACGAGTTGAAGAACAAGTTGGAGACTGTACTAGGTCTTGCGACTGGTGCCGGTGCGACTGTTCGCAACGAGGCACTTGCACAGACTGCTGAGAGTGCACCAGCGGTTGAAGCGTCTGAACCAACTATTGTCGCTGCGCCTGCTCCCGCCCCTGCGGTTGCAGCCGAAGAGGACGATACATTGTCTTACTTTGCACAGATGGCTGCAGAGGACTAAAAAAGATAAGGGACCGAAAGGTCCCTTTTTTTATCTACGTGTACCCTGTAATGGGTCGTAGTTATCGTAGTATTGCGTGGTGCCTAGAATGGTACCACCACCCCCGCTACTAATGGTTGGTGCGGATACGCTGTTGTCCATGATGACCATTGGTTGTCCCCCTGGCCCACCGAACATCTGTTGATACCCTGAACTAATCATTGACCCCGTGGCAGACATTGCAGCCATTGCCTGACCCGCGACAGGCACTGAACTTGCGACTGCACCAACTGCACTTCCGATGTTTTGAGATGCCACGTTCTTGACTCCGGCCATCATACCTTGACCATCGCCCTTTTCAAGTAACCATTCGGTCAACATACCAATCATTTTTTCACCAGCGACTGCACCACCAATACCACCGACCAATCCACCTACAACGTTACCTACGCCTGGGACTACCGACCCTAGAGTACCACCCACCAAGGCACCCAGTACACCACCACCAACGCCACCAAGTAATTTTGCAATTTCCGCGGCTTTCTCTTCGTCGCTCAACTTATCATTCGCCAAGATACCTGCGAAAGAACCAACAGATATCATCTGCCCGATGATAGGTAGTTTACGTCCCACCTTTAAAAATTTTGCAAACCTACCATATTTCTGAGCGGCACGCTCGTTCAGTATTGCGGCAACGGCCTGTTTCGCACCCTTTGATTCCATAGACCCTTTTGCACCGACACTTTTGAGTGCATCATCCATGGCATCAGCAGACATAATTTTACCGTTACGACTCAACTCACCCGTGACATTGTCAACTCTAAAACCTTGCGCACGTAATTTTGCGACTTTCTTTTTTCCCAACCCTCTAACCGTCTCACGGTTGAAGTCTAGTCTTTGTTGTTTGGTGAACTCCATGTCCACGTTATTTGGTACACCCTTGATTTTGTTCTTTAGGGCATCACCCGCACGTGCACCTTTTCCAGTACCATCTGCAATTGCGAGCGCAGTTGCAAGACTACTGGAATCAGTGGCAGCTTGTGCGATGTTACCTTCTAACAAATTTTTAGGTACGTCGATTAAGTCTCCAGTCATCTCCGTGACTTTGTTCAACATTTCAGTCATGGTAGGTAGAGAGAAACCTAGACCGGCAAACCAATCACTGACACTCTTACCTGCGGTCGAAATACTGTCACCGAGTTGCGCTAATTTTTCTTTGTTCTCATCGGTCGCGACTGCACCGACAAACGCCGCAATTGCACCAATCTTTTTACCGAACAATAGACCGAATGAACCCAAGGTCATCGCACGTTGCGTTGCGTCACCTAGTTCTACAGAACCCGTTTGGTCTTGAATGAAGTCTCCGGTAACCTGCGCGGCTGCGTTAATCGCACCTGCTAACAAACCTCTCTTTGCGATACGGGTCAATACACCTGCGGCACCACCTGCACCCAGTCCGATACCAAACCCGAAACGGTTAAAGAACCCGCCGCCGTCACCGGACGCTGCGTTACCGCCACCCCCACCTGCACCACCAACGCCACCTGCGGAATTACCCGCAAGTCGTGCGTCGTTACGTGCCTCGCGTTGTCTTGCGTACTCTGCAACCTGCATACGGACCAAATCAGAAAGGTTGCCGTTAAGACGGTCAACCGAATTACTAAGTTGTCCCAGTGTGCGATTCTGGTTATCTAATTGTTCTGCCAGTGTACCTGCCATGATTTAACCCTTTTGTTGAGCTCTCTCATTCTTTTCTTTTAGGTCATCAATTAACATAGCTAAGTAAATCTCTCTCTCCCAAGGCAACATCTCTTCAACTTCAGCCAACGAGTAGTTAAAATTATTCAACAACTGAAAGTTGACTTGATAGTAGTTTGCCAAACTATCATGGGAGAGATTTATCAAAAAAAATCGTCAAGACCTTCAAATCTCTTTATCTGTACGGTACCACAACTCTGGCACGTCAGTTCTACCTCTTTGTGGATTGCCGGAATGTTATTCACAAAGTCCGCAATCAAATCAAACTGCTCAGGTGTCATAGACTCAATGAACGCAATCACTTCTTCGCGTGTCTGGTCTGCGACGGAGAACCTTTCTTCTTCCGTCACTACCGCATCGATACATGTTACGATAAGCTCCATCAATGACTCAGTGACAGAAGAACTTTCCATCATCTTTTCATTGTCGAGAAACTCATCATAGGTTGGATACTTCATTTCGACGGTAATCGCATCTGTTAACGGAATATATTTCTCCGCAGACATGTCACCGATTTCGATAGTATCCAACTCTACGGCGACTTCGTTCTTTGCATCACACTTCGAACAAAACACCAACAAGTTACTACTCTCACCTACGGACTTGGACCGAATCTTGGTAAACAGGTAATCCACATCGAAGGTTGTTAACTTACCTTCTAGTGGCTGTTCGACACATGATTCGATAGTACGACAAATCGCACGGACCATGTCCTTTCTTTCTTGCGTCTCCAGTGCAATGAGTAACGTCTTCTGCTCCTTTACAAGAAACGGTCTGAAGGTTACTTCTTGTCCCGTAGACGGTACAACAACCTCATAACTCGGCGTCGAGTTGAGTTTAGGTAAAGCCATTATGTAATCCTATAATTTAAATTAAACCACCGAAGTTAAAGTTGATATCCGGTACCAATGAGCGATTACTCTCATCTTTGACCTTCTTCCAGTTGGTGTATGCGAAGGTGACTGATATCTCTACCAGACCATCCAGTTCGTTACTCAACTGTATTGCAGATATGTTCGTAGGGAACGCATCCATCAACTTAACACTATATATTGATTCACCAAGTATGTCGAAGTTGATGTCCAGTGGACCTATATCGAACCCCAATCTTACTTGTGGTTTGCGCAACTGGTGAATCTTCAAATCCGCGCAATAATTTTCTTTCCAACCAACAGAACCCGCTGGGACCGCACCCTCTTTGTCTCTCTTAGAATGACCTACCATTAATGCAGTCCATTCGTCAAAGTATTTACGGACACCGTAGTCGTTCATAACGTGGAACGACATAGTGACATCGTCCACGATAAACCCGTTGACGATTTTCTCATTGTAGATACCAATAGAGCGGTCAAGGGTAGTAATCTGTCGGCCAGGCATGTTGACACTCTTACAGAGTAGATTGGCATCACGAGAGTTTATCTTCACCCCACCAATCTCGGATGGTAGTTCAACCGCAAACTGATTCGCAGATGCCATACCACCCTTGGATATCATCTTACTTTTTAAATCTTCTATTGATGCCATTAGATCATCTTCCTAGAATCTCTGTATACTTGTGCACGAGACGCTTTCTGGAAGTCTGCAGTCGGTAAGAACGTTGCAATTTCCCACTCCGGTGGCGGTACCAATGCGAACTTACTTTGTACGTGTTCATTCAGATAGTGTTTCAGGCACGGTTTAAAATACTTCAGTTTCGAAGTACGCACTAACAATTCATAGGTTGCCCTGAATCGTGTTGTGTTGTCGAACTTGCTGTTCGATGTAATGTCCATAAGTGCATCTAACATCTGTGCACGTAATACTGGCGGTAGGTAATGAAGGTTCAATCCAAGGAACCCACCCTTCGCCGGACCCACAACAATGACTAATGGAAACTTATCATAGTATGGTAGAGTCTCTTTGTGCTTCGGGTCATAGAAGAACATGTACATGTTACCCACAACCTCTCGGCCGGTGCGTTTCAACTGCTCTTCTTTCATAAGTTCATCGCGGTCAATACTGCGCATGTTCTGCGCCTTCTTGCGAAACCACTCACGTGACGCTCGGGTTCTTGGTGTGATACCCGCACGGAACGCCTGTAGTTCTAACTTATCAAAAATTCTCGACATTGAAGTCAACACTCGTAAGACTTAATGTTTCTATTTATACGCGTTTTTTCTTTTTCCTAAACGGCGGGAGTTTCTTTAACGGTTTCTTTGTACGCATACGTTGCGTAGACTTGGGCATGATACCCATGGCGGTGAGTTCTTTCTCTGTCCATATCTCAAAGTGGTACCCACGGTCAAGTGCGTATTCGCTGGCAGCCTTCCACTTAGATTGGTTCTTGATGTAGGTCATCCCCTCATTCAATAGCGTTTGACGGGACTTACCTTGTGTGCGTTGCGGTCGTTTGGTTTCTTTCTCTGGTTTCACCTCAACAAGGACAACACGACCGGAGCGAAACTTAATCACAAAGTCCATGAAGTATCGGTGAGGTTTCTTGTCGGTCTCGCAGATGTAGGGTATGACCAACTCTTCGGACATCCATTGGACCACGTCTGGATTAGTATCACACCACTTCATCACGTGACGTTCCCAACCAGAACGGTAGACGACATTGTCGATGTCACCCACGTACTTGGACGCGTTACTCGGCTTGTATCTACCCTTATAAGTCTTCATCTGGATTTTACGTATAAATAGTTAAATCATATTTAGACCGTGAGAATCATTAGGATGGCTCAGAAAGATTTATCGACGTTTGGACAAGACATAGTACAGGCCGACGCACAAGAAAAAATTGAGGCGAAGACTGAAAAGACTATCGAAGAACGTGAAGCGGAAAAAGAAAGAACGGGAGAATCAACGGGGAAACCAGCGTTCTCTCGTTTAGAATATCCGTTGGGTATGGGTGATAACACAGAAACCCCATACAGGGCGGCCATCTACTTTATACCAAAGGCAGTCGAAGGTACTAAGTTCAATAACGACGAAGCGACCAAGGCGTGGTGGAAAGAAACCTTCTTCACTCTACGTGACCAGTCGGGTGACGGTGAAGGTGAGGCAGATACCAAAAAAGAAGGTGAGGCACAAGAGACAAAGGAAGCGGACAACGCTTCTGCAGATAAGACAGTACCTACTGTAACTCAGGCACGTACCCTAAACCCTACGGGTGACGTTATAAAACTTTATCTACCTGTCGCACTAAACATCACAGATTCATTCTCTTACGACACTCCGGACTTAGGTATGTTAGGTGCCGCTACGTTCCAAGGATTGGGTAAGGGTGAATCACTTACTCGAGCGACTCTTGATGCGTTCAAGGGTAGTTTAAAGAGTGTTAGTGATGTGATTAATCCGGACATGGCAAGTGACGTAGGTCGAGTGGCTGCGTTGCGTGGTGCGCAACGATTTGCCCCGAGCGAGATTGCGGATGCGTTTGGTCTTGCCGCGGCGGTCACAGTAAACCCTAACCGTCGTTCTGTATTCCGTGGAGTTGCGGTACGAGAGTTTCAGTTCACATTCAAGTTTATCCCTCGCAGTCGCGCAGAGTACGAAGTGGTTCAGCAGATAATCAAGATGTTTCGTCTGTACTCATACCCAGAGGCTATCGCACTTGATGAAGAAAACGGTGTAAGTGGTGGATATAAGTATCCTCATATGTTCGGTATTAAAATTGTACACGTACGTGGCGATGGTAAAGAACAACAGATAGGTACTAAGATGCTACCGACACACATTCGTAGTATTGCAGTCAATTATAATGCGGGGTCGATGGCGTTCCACAGCGAAGGTGAACCTGCGGAAATCGACCTATCGTTAAGTCTAGTGGAAGAACGTACGATGTCCAGAAAAGATATCGAAGGAGGATTCTAATGTCATACTTTAAAAGTTTTCCAAAAGAGTTCTACCAGTTCGGGGATGACCCTAACCGTGCAGTGATGCAGAACATCACAGCGTACGTAGAGATATTTGACCAGGCCCGAGCCAACGCTTCCTTCTATCAGGACTACTATATTAAGGAAGGTGAACGCGCAGACCACGTATCACAATACTTTTACGACACCCCACAGTTGCATTGGACCTTCTGGATGATGAACAATCACATCCGCGAACGTGGGTGGCCACTAACACGCAAGCAGGTTCTGGCGAAGGTACAACGAGATTACAGTGGACTCGTATTAAATACGAGCGAAGACGTGTCAAATAAGTTCCATGTGGGTCAACAGGTGACAGGCATGAACGGTTCAGGTACCGTGGTAGAACGTAACCTGCAGTTAGGTCAGGTAGTGTTGACAGATGTTAGTGGGTACTTCGGCGACGGAGAGCAAATTACGTCTCAGGTACAAGAAAGCCTAGAGACCTTGCTGGTCGATACCTCATCAAAAGAACACTTAGCGACTCGTTATTACGTGAATGCAGATGGTGACAAGGTTGATGTACAACCATTTGCCCAGCCCCCAAGCAACGTTGTGCCGGTTACACATCAAGAGTTCTACCTAGAGGAGAACGATAGCCTACGACAGATTCGAGTGGTACGCCCTAACGCAATGGGTTCAATCGTTTCTGCTTATCGTAAGGCAATGAGATCATTATGACAGAAGAAACCAAGATTGAACACTACACTCCGGTAGAGTTTACGAAGGTTCGATTATCAGGTACACACCTCGGTGACAACATTGCGATTGAGAACGTCACGACCGACATCGATATATTCGAACACTTAGACAAACCGTACCTAACCGCTGTGTTATCTTTCATGGACACTGGTGACATCATCTCCGGTGGATACTTTATTGGAAACGAAAAGGTCGAGATTGAGTTGACTACTCCACCAACAGGTACGGACCCAGACATAGTTCCGAACGTAATCAACAAGACGTTCATTGTATCTAAGATTGTATCGGCGGTGAAGGTACACGACGCAGCCGAACACGTTGTGTTGCACTTGATTGAAGAACACGCATTTGTCAGTCAGACAGAACTCCTTAACAGTAAGTTCGAGGGACCACCCGCAGAAATCATTAGACGCATGGGTAAGTACATAAATGCTAAGGTTGATTACGATGCAAAAGGTGCGGGAAGTATGCGTGTTATCGTCCCTAACCTAACTCCATTGAATGCGATGGCGTGGATAAAAAACCGTACCAGCACCAATGAAGGGTATCCTTTTTACTTGTATTCTACGCTGATTGGTGATAAACTACAGTTCCGTGACCTTAAATCATTGATGAGTAACAAACCAATCAACCCAAAGTATCCGTATGCACACATCACCACAGACATTAATGTTGCAGATGCATACACAGATACACTGCGTAGACGTGTCATTATAAGTTACGAACACCGCAACACAGACAGTGTTGTTGAGATGATAGCCAAAGGTATCGTGGGTTCATACATTAACTATATCGACGTGACTCAAGGGAAGACGTTCAGGGGCGAGTACAACATACACAACGACGTAATGACTCAGTTGATTAAGGACGGGTTCGGTAATGAGTCGTTGTACAACTACCGTGATGCTGAGTTACATATCACACGAGGTAAATCGATTACTCAGATTGGTGGTATGAAAGCGTTCGACGGTATGAAGTCATACGGTGAGGCAGATGACCTCGCGAATTATAAGCGTGGCTTGATTACAACTGCAATGGATACAGTATTGAAGAAGGCTCCGTTGACTTTGACTGTAGACTTTGCGGACTTCATCAAAGAACCTAACGTACATAACAGTATAGGTAATACATTGCGTGTCCGTTTTATGCGCAACCTAGACACAAATGAACTAGAATCTTTAGGAGACGCCGGCGAAGACTTTTACAGATACGACCCGAAGAAGTCAGGGGACTTTTTGATATTCGCGACGAAGCATTCATTCCGTCGTGAGAACTATTCTGCCACACATTCTCTCGTGAAAGTGTCAGAAGATGCCGAACTACCAACAGGTTAACATTATGATACCAGATACATTTATTGATTACTATGGCGACCAGACTCGCTGGTTTGTAGGTGTGGTCACAAACACTGAAGACGACCCTTTACAGATAGGTCGTGCACAGGTACGCATTCATGGTATACACGACGACGAGGCCATACAGGACAAACACTTACCTTGGGCACAGATTGTCGTACCCGTAACACACGCAGTACACGAAGGCAAAGGACAGTTCTTAGGTATGTTAGTGGGTACTCAGGTTTTCGGTGTGTTCTTAGACGGGAAAAACTCTCAGTTACCTCTTATCGTTGGCTCGATACCGAAAGAAGGTGATAGTAATTCACGAGTCAAGAAGTTCGGTGAGTATCCAAAGAACAAGGTATATGCAACTGAGTCGGGTCACTACAAAGAGTACGATGATACGTATGCAAAAGAACGCATCCGTGAGCAGCATATGCTAGGTGGGTTCACCGAAATGTACACCGATGAGAATCAAAAGGCATCATATGTAATCAACGTTACAGGTGATTGCGATATCAAAGTGAAGGGAACCGCCAACATCACAGGTTCAGAGGGAGTGAACATTGGTGGTGGTCCGGTTAGTATCAACGGCAAGAAACAGTAATGCCTAAGTATCAGGACAGTGACGCGACCGTATACATCGGAGGTCAACCCGTTGTCGATGTACGTCTCGGCACCGAGTCCGTATACAGAACGTTTAGTCCAGCCAATCCGGTACCGCTTCCTAATCTACAGGTAAACCCATTACGTTCTGGCGTTGTGCAGGGGTTAAGTAAAGAGAAGTCGGACAAGTTAGAGAAACTAGGGTTCGGCGCTTTACTCGCAGGTCTATCCATTGGTGTTAAGATTCCGTGCGAGAGCGATAACTTCCTACCTACCCGCGCAGACATCGTTAGCGCTTTCAATGGTCTAGCGGATATACCAAAACAAATCGAAGCCGAACTTGTTAAGTTACGTACTGAACTTGAGGGTAAGGCCAACCAGATTCAACAGGACCTTGAGAACCTAGACCCTGAAGTAGAACTCGCCCGACTTCTGAACGAAGAACTCGAAGAGGTTTTCGAAATTATCGAGGACATCGAGAAGATAATCGAAACCGTCGCAGACATCCTTTCCCCTTACTGGAAAAAGGGAGACATACGTTGTTACGCAAAGGAGATTGACGACGCGTGGAATGAGCTGATACAAGAGTATCACATCTTTATCCCAGTAAAGGTGATGGAGATGATTAGTAAAATCATTCCGGTAGACTTCAACGTAAACATTCTAGGCATCGACATCAACGTATTGAAGATACTAGAGAATGAAGAACAGGAACGCATACTTGCGCAGATTGAAGCCGAGGTAGACAAGTTCTACGCACTCGTACCGAAAGAGTTGCGGTTTTGGGATGGTGAGTGGGGTGTTATATGTGAGCAGTGGAAAGCGCGGTTGACGTGGCAACACATCAAAGCAGAAATCATTAAGTGGACCACTAACACTTTGTTCGCACTGTTCGAGAAGTTGATTGACATGTTCGAGGAGATATGGGATGCGTTGGGTTTGCCGGACCTACCTATTCCACTGTCATTCGATATAGAGGCGTGGATTGATGCAGCGATGCAGGCGATTAAAGCACAGGCACTTGCGAAGAAAGACGAACTGTTAGGTGAAGTCGCAAATCTCGAAAAACAGATTGAAGACGCGAAGACGGATATAGAAAACTTTGATGCAGAGGCCGAACTACAGAAACAGATAGATGCAATCGACATCGAAGGGACCGTATACGCATTAGTCATCGAGGAACTAGAGAAACTGCAGTTGTTCGGTATTTCGCTCCTTGACGTGATTGGGGGTTCCATAGAAGAGAACATCTCGATGGCCGAGAAAGAGATTGACAATCTAATCAAGGGTGCGCGTGACTGGGCGCAGAACTGGCAGAAGAATCTATTGCTCGAGTGGGTGGGTCTGGTTAAAAAGTTTTTAGACGCGATTGGGTTAGGTAAAATCCTAGACCTTATCTTCCTTACGTTCTGTGACGTACTAGAGTTGATAGGTATACCGTTAGAGTTTAAAATCGAACCGCCTGCACTTTCTGTATAAATAGAACAAAAAGAGTTGGACTGACATGAGTAGAATAAACTCCCTTGAAGCTCGTTACACAAACGATAGACCGATAACTGTTACGGTAGACCGTGTTAACAGTGATATCGACTGCACGTTTAAAGCGAAGCCAACAGGTATACGTGACATCTTTCTAAAGACGGAAACGGCCGCGGTCATCCAGTCAGTTAAAAACCTACTCATGACCAATCACGGAGAGAAACCATTCTCACCAAAGTTCGGTGGGAATCTAGGAAGTTTCTTATTCGAGTTGGGTGACGCAATGGATGCGGGAGATGTCGAGGAATTAGTGCAGGCGGCATTAGTCTACGAACCTCGTGCAGTATTAAAAAAGGTTGAAACACTATTCAACCCAGATTATAACTCTATTACAGTAACAGTTGTATTTGCAGTGACCGCAACCAAAGAGACGGTTACTCTGAACGTTAATATATCAAGGGTGAGATAACATGGCAATATCAACTTCAGATCTTGACTTCGCGAATATCAAAGCGAGGCTGAAGTCTCAACTCAAGAAAAACGACACCTTCAAGGACTACGATTTTGAAGCATCGGGTATGTCCACTATCCTTGATGTACTTGCGTACAACACTCACATCAATGGACTTGTGGCGAACATGGGAATCAACGAGGCGTTCTTGACCTCTTCCCAGTTACGTGCCTCAGCGCTTTCTCATGCCGAGACCTTGGGTTATGTACCAAAGTCGTCATCGTGTCCAGTCGCAGAAATTTCTGCAGAGGTAGAGTTCAAGGACATCACGGACCCTGCCGTACTACCAGATTTTCTGATTATGCCAGAAGGTCAGGAGTTCACTGTATCGGTTGACGAAGTAGTGTATTCATTCTATACTACCGAAGAGTACATCGCACATAGACCGTCAGAACTACCGGATACACTTCCGTTTACTGTAGCCTATCAGTTCAAGTCAGCCGCGAGTAATCCAGTCATTAATTTGATACAGGGTGAGATTAAGAATAAGACCTTTGTAGCAGGCGGACCACAAGATAACAATCTTTATATTTTACCAGACAAAGACCTAGATGTCAATACAATTACTGTAGAAGTCTACGATAACTTCTCTAGCACATCATCTGTCTCATACAAGAATCTAAACGAAGTACGTAACATCACGAGAGAATCACGCGTATACATGATACGCGAAACGTCGAACGGTGAATACGAAATGTTCTTCAGTGATGGTACCATATTGGGCACTGCACCGTCTGCAGGTAATAAGATTGTGGTATCGTATCGTGTGACTGCAGGAGAGGAGGCCAATGGCGGTGACCTATTCGCAACTACAGAGATTTACGAGGGCGGTAACTACCTAAACGTCAAAGTGACTCCAATCAGTCGCGCAGCGGGTGGTTCAGGTAAAGAGACATTATCCTCTATCAAGAAGAATGCACCTCGTGCATTCGTTGCACAGAATCGCCTTGTTACTGCGGACGACTATCGTTCATTGATTCTGAATAACTTCGACTCGTACATCACCGACGTATCTGCATGGGGTGGTAACGATAACGTACCACCAGAGTATGGTAAGGTATTTGTCAGTATCAACTATGCAGACGGATTGAGCGACCTTGCTCAAGAGGATGTACAGGAGTCAATCCGTGAGCAGTTGACAAGTAACATTTCTATTATGTCAATTGATACTGAGTTTGTCAAACCTAATTTTACCAAGTTGGAGTTACAGACGGTATTCCAGATAGACGCGACTAAGAACATATCGACACTAGAGACATTGCAGAGTCGTGTTAACACCGTAGTAGAAGACTACGTCAAGAACGAATTGAACACTTTTGGTGCAACATTCCGTCGCTCTAATCTATTGACGCGTATCGACGCGTTGTCTCCAGCGATTCTTAACTCACGCATGACTGTCAAGATGCAGCAGACCATTCCAATCACACAGATGATTAGTGATGTGAACGACATGTATCTTGCGGCGGGTTTGACTGGAGTCGATTACTTAGACCAAGACTTCGAGGTAAAATATCCTACTATTATAGCTGAAGCGGACAACGACGAACACACAGTCATGTCTTCTGTCTTTAGGTCGAAAGGTAAGAACGTATACATTAGGAACCTTCTAGGTTCAACTAGACTACAGTTGGTAGACGTAAACGGTGTCTTGGTATTGGATAACATCGGTAGTTACGACCCAGCGAAGGGTTTGGTAAAACTGGTCGCGTTGTATGTCGATGGCGTTGGTTACGGTGGTGATGGTATTAAGATTAGTGCAACGCCAGCGAACCAGAGCACCATCCGTCCTCTACGTAACTACATTCTAAGTTTAGATTCATCGATGTCATTCGCACGTGGTACGATGGACGAAGGTGATATTAAGGTCACGTTATAATGTCTAATCTGCAAGGTAGAGACAGATACCGCCCAGGCTTCCATAGCGCAGAAGTCGAATCGTTAGTACCCGCATTCTATAAAGAACAATACCCACTATTCATTGAGTTCTTAGAAACGTACTACGACCCGTCACTGTTCGATGGTATTTCGTTCGAAGATATGATACATGAGTTGTTTCATGTACGCGACATCGCATCGGCTGATACAGAAATCCTTGATAGGATATTTGCAGAGATTAGTGATGGACTAGAGTCAGAGTCGTTCCACTATAATCGTGACCCATACATGATGGTGCGTCTCTTAGCGAAGTTCTATCGCGCAAAGGGTACAGAGATATCGGTTGACCAATTCTTCCTTGCGTTCTTCGACGAAGAGGTAGAAATCACCTACCCTAAAAAAGACATCTTTAAATTGAACGACAAGGTGGGTGGTTCTATTATCGGTCCTCAGAGTATGAAGTTTATACAGGACGACCGACGTTATCAGATTTTCTCAGTTCTTTTGAAAACAGGCATGTCTCTTGCAGACTACGAACCAATCTACAAGAAGATGGTGCATCCGGCAGGATGGTATCTAGCTGCACAATTAGAAACACAGAGTGAGGCGCATCTTAATCTGAAGGCAGGTCCAACTGTAGACCCACTTGAAGTACCTAACTATCCGATTTTACTTGCATCTCATGTGGTTGACAAACTAGACCCACAGTACACTCTACTGGTTATGGAAGAGAACGACCCAGTAGATGCGCGTACGCAAGCAGAGAAAGACACTGGTGAAGGTATCTTAATCAGTTCGCTTGAGGTACTAGAGAAGTACGACGACATTACACTACAACAGCTAGTAGACGACTTTGACACCATCGCAGCGTGGGTGAGTGTTAAGGCCGCGACAATCGACGACGACGGTGTTGACATGTCTCAAGACTACGAGACACTCGACGGTGGTGATGGTACAGGTTAATGGTAACTGCAGACGATATCCTCAACCAGAATCCCAATGGGGAGCCTGTCAAGGTCTGGACGGGGAAACAGAGTGAGTACGATGCACTGTCTCCGGACAGTGATACTGTATACTTTATATTAGCAGACCCACCACCAGAGGAAGAGTCTCCGTTTAGTTCTGGAAATAACCCACTCATCCCAGGCGGTGGTGGAACTACGGGAGAACCAGAACCAGAACCGCAACCAGCTCCAGTCCCGTGGAGTGATGTCACTGCAGTGCAGGACGTTACGGTTACAGGTGGTCCTCGCACATTAGAACCATATAACCCAGATACCTTCACCCGTCTTGAAAACCACTCACTATGGGTTGCGTATTTCCCACGTCGATTCACTATCGACACCACCTTTAATAGCGACGGTACGTTCGAAACATTTGTGACTGACCGTTTCTTAGGTATCGGTGGGACTACCCCATTGTTCTCCGGTAACTGGAGAGACAGTGCAGTCCCAGAGGGGACTACCTATACATGCGGCATAGAACTAAACTCTCTGAATGGCATTCCGGTCACTCGCAATGACCGCACCTCTTTAGGGTATCAGGCCAACGCGGAGTTGTTAGATGTCAATGGTGTAGATGTTACCGTCTTTCAGGGCGGTACCGTTATACAAACGGAAGTATCATCTACGGAAGGTGGTACGATTTCTGTTGCATTTGAAGAGCACAGTGACTTGCAGAACCGCGAGCAAGATAGTATGCACCTAGACTCAACAGTTGTGTTGTCAGGTGTCGGGGCATTCAGTTTGTTCGTCACTGGTGTATTTGATGGTACCGAACCAAGCACACACACTCAAGAGTTTAATGTTATATTCGATATGGCGGGTGAGGGACAAAAAGTATTACTCCCTTGGGCGCAGTCGGTACTTATTAATATCAATGATGAGTTCAGTGGTGACCCCGACCCACGCGTAGATTTTTACACACTTGATGTTGCAAAACCAAAACAGTTTCATGACGGTGCAGACGCAATAGATGAGGTATTAGTAACCGCCCCGTCAGGTGTTGTTGAGTTTCACTTCATGCACTATAGTACCCTTACGCATACAGTGATGGTTGAGTTTGGTGCAGGGTGGAATGATTCAGGCTCCACTATAGCACTAACCCGTGGTCAGAGTTATCAGGCAACTGTTGGTGCAGGTGCAACAAATGGGCAGATTCTTCCAGTCACAATATCCACTACTATAGGTGACCAGACATACACTAAAGAGGTTCCAGTTTCAGTATTTGTGTTTGATTTTAACTTCGACTTCGGTGGGGGTCGTTAAATCATATAAATAAAGACATCTTTCATTTACTCAATCCAGAGAAGAATAAAAATGTCAAGACAAACACTTAATACTGGTGGAGCGGCGAACGATGGTCAGGGTGATACTCTCCGTCAGGCCAGTGAAAAAATTAATGCAAACTTTGAAGAACTGTATCAGTTAGTTGAAGTCAGTGGTGACGGTGGAATCACTGCAGAATTTTTAAGTAGTTATGTCGATACGTCAGTCGAACAAAAGTTAGATGGTATCGAGTTAGATGATGTCATCAACAATACCATCGCAATCAATACACTCGATGCTCGTGTTACTCAACACGATACCGCACTTACCCAATTACGAGATGACGTAGATAACGCCGTAGGTGGTCTAGGACCTCAAGGTCCGACAGGTCCACAGGGTGCACAAGGTCCTACAGGACATCAAGGTACTAAAGGTCAACAGGGCTCCATAGGTGGTCAAGGTATTCTAGGTGGACAAGGTCCACTAGGCGGTCAGGGCACAATGGGTCCTATCGGACCACAAGGTGGACAAGGCGCACAAGGACAACAAGGTCTTCAAGGTAACCCAGGCCCTATCGGTCCACAAGGTAACCAAGGTGTGCAAGGTATTCAAGGTCTACAGGGTAACCCTGGGCCTATCGGTCCACAGGGTAATCAGGGGGTTCAGGGTATTCAGGGTCTCCAAGGGAACCCAGGCCCTATTGGCCCACAGGGTAACCAAGGTGTGCAAGGTATTCAGGGTCTTCAAGGAAATCCTGGCCCAATAGGACCTCAAGGTAATCAGGGGGTTCAGGGTATCCAAGGTTTGCAGGGTAATCCTGGCCCAATAGGACCTCAAGGTGTACAAGGTTCTCAAGGTATCACCGGATTGCAAGGTAACCCTGGCCCTATCGGTCCACAGGGTATCCAAGGTTCGCAGGGTGTTACTGGTCTTCAAGGAAACCCTGGCCCTATCGGTCCACAAGGTATTCAGGGTTCAACTGGTGTCACTGGTCTCCAAGGGAACCCAGGCCCAATAGGACCTCAAGGTATTCAGGGTTCAACTGGTGTTACTGGTATACAAGGTAACCCTGGCCCTATCGGTCCGCAAGGTTTGCAGGGTTCTCAGGGTGTTATTGGACTTCAGGGTAACCCTGGCCCTATCGGTTCGCAGGGTGCTCAAGGTTCTCAAGGTGTTCAAGGTCTTCAAGGAAACGCAGGTCCGATAGGACCACAAGGCGTACAAGGTTCGCAGGGTGTTACCGGACTTCAAGGTAATGCAGGACCTATCGGACCACAGGGTGTACAAGGTTCTCAGGGTGTCACTGGTTTACAAGGTAACCCAGGCGAACAGGGTCCTCAAGGTGAACAGGGTTCTCAAGGTGTTGTTGGTATTCAAGGTAACCCTGGCCCAATTGGTTCTCAAGGTGCGACTGGACCACAAGGTATTCAAGGTCTGCAGGGTAATGCAGGTCCTATTGGTGCACAAGGTTCTCAAGGTTCGCAAGGTTCTCAAGGTCTACAAGGTAACGCTGGACCGATTGGTCCACAGGGTTCAACTGGTGCACAAGGTGTTACCGGACTTCAAGGTAATGCAGGACCTATCGGACCACAGGGTGTACAAGGTTCTCAGGGTGTTACCGGATTGCAGGGTAACGCGGGTCCAGTAGGACCGCAGGGTGTACAAGGTTCCCAAGGTGTTACCGGATTGCAGGGCAATGCAGGACCAGCGGGACCTCAAGGTGCACAAGGTTCTCAAGGTATCACTGGTATTCAAGGTAACATCGGACCAGCAGGACCACAAGGTTCTCAGGGTTCGCAGGGTGTTACTGGTCTACAGGGTAACATCGGACCAGCAGGTCCACAGGGCGCACAAGGTTCTCAGGGTGTTATCG
>Ga0213858_10000183_pt1 | contig 30164 bp, 15 predicted proteins | sample PICome_FD_160122 | JGI IMG/M metagenome (GOLD analysis project Ga0213858, IMG submission 160122) | Coastal seawater microbial communities near Pivers Island, North Carolina, United States - PICO245 | ecosystem: Environmental > Aquatic > Marine > Coastal | place: USA: North Carolina | collected... | reverse complement strand
GCGCCCTATTATGATGACTTTGATGAAACAAAGAATTATCATAGGATTCTATATCGTCCTGGATATGCAGTACAAGCAAGAGAACTTACTCAAATGCAAACTGCACTTCAGGCGCAACTTGATAGATTTGGCCAGTATGCATTCAAACATGGCTCCAGGGTTGTAGGGGGTAAAGTAACGGTTAATACCGAATATGACTTTATTAAAATAGATTCTGCATTTACACATACAGTAGGTGGTACACTTAACTCTGACGGTTATCTTTCTCAATTTGTAGGTACTACTATTACCGGTTCTGCTAGTTCAGGAACTCAACTTAAAGCTAAAGTTATTGCAATAGTTGCATCTGATGGTTCTGACCCAAACACTCTTTATATAAAGTATATCAATAAGGGTGGATCGAATAGAAACATTGCTACATTTGCAGCAGGTGAAGAATTCCAAAGTGATGGATCGACAACATATTATGGTAAAGTACAAAGCACAGGAACTCCCACCGGACAGGGATCCAGTGCAAATATAGAAGAAGGTGTTTACTTTATTTCTGGTACATTTATTTATGTTCCAGCCGCTTCTCTAATTTTAGACAAATATACTAATACTCCATCATATACAGTAGGTCTTAATGTCTCTGAGACAATCGTTGATACCGATGTTGATGTAACACTTAAAGATAACGCGCAAGGTACTCCTAACGAGGCTGCACCCGGCGCGACAAGATATAAAATTTCAACAACTCTTGTTAAAGAATCTCTTACAAATCTTAATAGTTCAAACACAAATTATGTAACTCTTTTAAGAATTGAAAATGGAATTACCCAAGTTGATAAGACAGATGCAACAAATGTAAATACTGAATTATCTAAAAGATTGGCCAGAAGAACATTTGAAGAATCTGGTAACTATGCAGTTAAACCATATCAGTTGGATATTAAAGAGCATCTTGACGACGGCACTAATAACGGATATTTAACAAGTGGTAACGGCGGTGATGCTGATAAACTTGCAATAGGTGTTGAACCTGGGGTGTCTTATGTACAAGGTTTTAGAAATGAAAATATTGCTACAAAATATATCATTATTGATAAACCCAGAGATGCTGCAGATTCTATTAACATTGATGCTAATGCAAATGTTGCAACACCTGTAGGTAATTATGTAAGAGTTACAGAATCAAGTATTACTGGAGTTCCAGATTTATCTACGTTTACTCCAATGGATTTATATAGTGGCCCTAATCAAACTGGTTCTACTATTGGTGCTGCACGTGTAAGAGCCATGGAAAAAATTGGTAATGAAATTCGATTACATTTATTTGATATTGCCATGGCAAATGGAGACTTTAGTGCAGTAGAAAGCTTTCAACAAACTGCGGCTAATGGAATCAATTTTAAAGGTAATATTTCAGATGCGACTGCATTAAGATTTGATATTGGTAATAATGGTTTGGTATTTAAACTTCCATATACTGCTATTAATACCCTTTATAACGGATCTACAAATACTACTGAATACACAGTAAAAAGAGATTTTAGTACAACCGTAACATCTAACCAATGTACTATTAGTATACCTTCAGGTCAAGGTCATTTTACAAATGTAAATACTGCAACAATGATTTCGGTTGGTACTACTGTACTTGATACAACTCCTACCTTTGTGGGTAGTAGCAATGACGGTGTTACCTCATTAACCTTCTCAGTATCTGCAGCTAATGGTACTGCAGTTCGTGTTCTTGCAGATGTAGAGGTTGATGGTTCGGACAAAGTACAGAAAGAAAAACTTAGACAAAATAATGCTGTAGTAACAAACCAAGTAGTAAACCCTGACGGAATTTCTTATAATTTAAATAAGGCAGATATTATTAGAATTGTTAGTGTAGTAGATGCAACAGGTACTGACGTAACTGAGAGATTTACTCTTGACAATGGCCAAAGAGACAACTTTTATGACACTGGTAAGATTATAAAGAATGCTGGTACATCACCAGTATCTGGTAACCTTACTATTACCTTTGATTATTATACACATGGTGCAGGAGATTACTTTACTGTTGACTCATATCCACCTGCAGACTATGATAGTATTCCTACATTTAACTCTGCCCAAGGTGTTGTAGAATTAAGAGATTGTATAGACTTTAGACCAAGAAAGGCAGATACAGTAAATGACTTTACAAGTACCGGTGCGGCACTTTCTTTTGCACCGGATCCTTCTCATGCAATTTCAATGTTCATTAAATATTATATGCCTAGAATTGACAAATTATATATTACAAAAGAAGGCGAACTCAAAACTGAAAAAGGTGTACCATCTGATAATCCTAAGGCTCCTGCAGCACCGGATGATTCAATGGGATTATATGACTTAAAACTTGCCCCATACGTATTTGACGTGGGTGATGTTATTCCTAGACTTATTGATAATAAAAGATACACCATGCGAGATATTGGTGCCATTGATAAGAGAGTCAAGAACCTAGAATATTATACATCACTTTCTTTATTGGAACAACAAGCGGCAAATACTCAATTATTTGATAGTAGTAATTTTAGTAGAACAAAGAACGGATTTGTTGTAGATGGATTTAGAGGCCATAATGTTGGCGATACTGCTAATCCAGATTATGAAATTGCCATAGATAAATCAAGTGGTACTTTAAGACCTAAATTTGATGAAAGAAATATTAATTTAATTCGTAAACCAGGAGATACTGGAACCGTAGTACAGAATGCATCTTTATGCACACTACCACATACAACTGCTAATTATATTAATCAGCCATATTCATCTGTTGCTGTTAATGTGAATCCTTATAATGTATTTACTTGGAGTGGTATGATTACACTATCACCCGAATCCGATGAATGGAAAGAAACTGATGTTAGGCCAGATGTTATTATTAATGACGAGGGCTTATATGATCAGTTCGTGGCCATGGCAGAAGAAAGTGGTATTTTAGGTACAGTATGGAATGAATGGGAAACTAACTGGACTGGAGTTGAAACCGACGTAAGTGTTGAAAGAATTACTGGAGGTGGTCGTGGTTTTGAGCAATGGTGGGATTTTGGTGAAGAACAATTAGGAAGATTTAGAGCTCCTTTCCGTGGTGGCAGATTAGGAACTCAAACAACTACTGCAGTAACTGTTACTGAACAACAATCAAGAACTGGTCTTACTACTTCTATTTCAGCCGATACGGTTAATAAAGAATTAGGGTCTAAGGTAGTAGAAGTCAACTTCGTGCCATTTATGAGATCAAGAAAGATTTACTTTAAAGCCGAGTTACTAAAACCTGATACTAAAGTTTATCCATTCTTTAATAATACTGATGTGTCAACATATTGTAGAGAAGAAACTTTCCAAGAATTTTCCGGAAGAACAGACGTGGTAACATATGAAGGTGCGACTACTCACCCAGCTGGAAGTACAGCATTGGTATCAGATTCAACAGGTAGAATCGAGGGGTCGTTTGTAATACCTAGAAATAGTTCCTTAAGATTTAAAACAGGAACAAGAACATTTAAATTAACTGATTCTCCTACAAATAATTCTAGCGATGGTAGTGAAACAACTTTTGCAGAAGCGCAATTCCATGCAGAAGGTCTAATCGAGTCAGTGCAAAAAGAAATTCTATCTACTAAGGTTCCATCATTCGTGACTACGGAATTAAACGACAGTAGAACAATAGTAGACACAACAGTAAGTACACGAACTGAATGGGTAGATCCACTTGCCCAGACATTCTTAATTGATACAGATGGTGGTATATTCTGTAAGTCTCTTAATTTATATTTTAATACCAAAGACCCATTAATTCCTGTGAGGGTAAGTATCAGGTCAGTAGAGAATGGTATTCCTACTCAAAAGATTGTTCCAGGTGCTGATAAAGTAGTTTATCCATCTAGTGTTAATACAAGTTCGGATGCATCTGCAGCAACTGCAATTACATTTGATCATCCTATTTACTTGGCTCAAAACCAAGAATACGCAATTGTTATTATGGCACAGTCTGATAATTATGAGGCATGGGTTGCTGAGATGGGTGGATTTGATAAGACAAACCCAAATAATAGAATTACAAAACAACCATACGGTGGTGTATTCTTTACTTCACAGAACGCTTCTACATGGACTCCAGAACAAAGTAGAGACCTTAAATTTACATTAGAAAGATGTGTCTTTAGTGGATCAGGTGGTGAATTAAACTTAGTGCATGATAGTGTTCCTGCAAGACTTTTACCTCTTAACCCTATGTCAACTACTAGTGGTAGTGGAGTAATTACAGTACAGCACAAAAACCATGGTATGCACAATGCAAATAATCCTATAGTGGTAATTAGTGGTGCAGCTGCATTTAATGGAATAGCCGCGGCAAATATTAATGGTAGTCACTCAATTACTAGTGTAACACATGATACTTATCAGTTTACTGCAAGTAATTCAGATACTGCTAGTGCAACAGGTTCTGGAGGTGGTTCAGGAGTTTATGCTACAGAAAATCAACAAATGGATGTAGTAAGACCAGTTATTCAGGCATTGGCAGTTCCAGGGACAAACATTAGATACTTCATGACACCGTATAGTGAAACAGAAGTTGCATCGACAGAAGGAGAAGTACTTGCAAATCAGAACGTGACATTTGCAACACCAAAATCAATTGCTTCTAATGCAAACTCAAGCACAAAAACATTTAATTTGAGATGTGTGTTTAATACAACCAAAGATACTATATCACCTATTATTGATATGAACAGAACATCATTATTCTGTATTCAAAATAGAATTATTGATAATACAGTAGGAGATGAATTGTCTTCAACTGGCGGTAACCAATTGGCAAGATATATAACTAAGAAAGTAGAACTTGCCGAAGAGGCCGATAAGATTGATGTATTTATTAATGTTAATAGACCAAGATCTGCAGCAGTTGACTTATACTGGAGAGTATTAGAGGGTGGTTCAAGTGTGGAAATTGCTGATAAATCGTGGACTGCTGCCACTCCAAATGAGGCAATTCAAGTAAATGATAACCCATCTGTATTTAAAGAGGTGCAATATTCAATTGATCCTACAGGAAGTTTTGGTACTATGCAATTTAAAATCGTGCTTCGATCCAGCAATAGTTCAACAGTACCTTTAGTGAAAGATTTTAGAGCAATTGCATCAACATAGGAATTATTATGCCAAGAATTAAGAAAATAAAAGATAATCCTGACTTAATTAAGGATACCACTTCTCAAGCAGTTATAAATACTAATAGAACTGCAATACAAGCCAGAAGGGCGCAACTTGCTGTTAATAAAGAAAGAGAGCAAGAATTACAAACCATGAAAGATGATATTGCAGAAATCAAATCATTGTTAAAAAAGTTAGGTAGCAAATAATGGCCAATAAAGAAACAAGAGTATTAAAGTCCAATACCTTTGAAGAATTTAGACAGAAGTCTAACGAGGTATCTTTACATTTAGGTGATAATGAACAATTAGATGTATCTCTTAAAGATAAGACATTTGATTTTGCCAATGTAAGTGCTGGTAGTACTTTATTTAGAGGTCAAGATGATAATACAAAAACTGTATCACTTGAAATTAAACCAGAAGAAACTCTGGACAATACTGGCGGATATATTATTCTTACAGGTTCTCCATCGGTTTCAGGATTCGATGCTGGAATTACTTTAACACAAAGTGGTGGTTATAGTGCGACTATCGTGTCGTCATCTACTTCTAAAATTCTTGTAAAGAATTCAACAGGTACATTTAATACTGCAGAAGACCTTACAGCTGGTACGGATACTGTTAGTGCTTCAAATGTGCAAAGAATTATTGCAGAGGCATATCCAGTTGGTGTGGTTAGGGTTTATGTTAATGGAACAGAAATAAACCAAAACCTTGATGCTGGTGGTTTCCACATTGCAAATAATAGTTCATCTATTATACTTTCAAATAATCCTACTGTTACAGACTTTACAGAAGGTTCTACAATTTATCAGGGGTCAACCCTTGCAGCGGCCACCTTTAGTGGTACGGTATTAAGTGCAACTTCAACACTACTTCTTTTAAAGAATCATACAGGTTCTTTTAATGCTGGTACTCAGATTAAACTAGATGGTTCATCTTCTACTATTGCAGGTGCAAATCATGGAGACCTTACTACAACGGATATTGCAAGTGGCCATGTAATCGAATTAAATACTCCAGCATCGGCCAACGATGATATTAAAATATTCTCTATGAATCTTGTAGAGGCTGTTAACGAATTACAAGATGATGTAGGTATCACAGAAAATCTTACTACTCAGGCAGGAAATATAGTAGATGCAATTAATGAAATCGAGGCAGTATTTGATGCATCAACAAAAGAAATTACGGCCGGATCAAATGCATTTAATGTAACCTCTGGAACTTTTACTATTGATTCAAGTGATGACATTATTTTAGATGCTGATGGTTCCGACGTTGTTCTAAAAGATGATGGTACTCAATATGGTTCATTAACAAATAGTAGTGGTAATATAGTTGTTAAATCTGGTTCAACCACAATGCTTACTGGTAATGGTGCAGATGCTACATTTGCAAATGATGTAACAGTAATACAAGATGTGGATGTCGATAGAAATTTAAATGTTGATGGTGCAACAACTCTTAATGGGACTACTATTGATGGAGACCTAGATTTAAATGGTTCGGTAGATGTTTCAACCAATGCAACAGTCCATGGTAATTTGGATGTTGATGGTGCAACTACCCTAGACGGAACAACAATAGATGGTAACCTAGACCTTAATGGAAATGTAGATGTTTCCGGCACATCCGATTTACATGGTGCAGTAGAAATGAACAGCACCTTGGGAGTAGATGGAAACTTTAGAGTAGGTTCAGATAAATTTAACGTAACTGCTTCTAGTGGTAATACACAGATTGACGGAACATTAGAAGTTGATGGTACTGCGGGGATTGATGGAAATCTAAGAGTAGGTGCTGATAAATTTAATGTAACAGCTGCAACAGGTAATACGCAAGTTGATGGTACACTAAATGTAGATGGCAGTACAACACTAAATGGTACAACCGTTGATGGTGATTTGGACTTAAATGGTAATGCAGATATTTCTACTAACCTAACTGTTGGTGGAGTACTTGATATTGGAACCTTAAATGCTAAATTTACTAACACAAATAATGTAAAACTGGCTCTTAATGAATTACACGACGAATTAGGTAATGCAGTTATTACAGGCACAGGAACTCCAGCGGATGGCCAGACCAATATTACTAATGCCGTAAATGCAATTGATGCAGAAATAGGGTCTACAGGATATATTGGTTCTACTATTACTTTTGCACTAGATGCAGCACAGGATTATATCGGTACATATTCTAATACAGTAACAAGTACCATATCAGGCGCTCTTGATCAATTACATACGGAAGTAGGTTCACTATCACTTAATACTTCTGCCACTGACTTAACAGCTGCAGTAAATGAATTACACGGCGAAATAAATTCTAACGATACAGACATCGGTAACTTGATGACACTCATTGATGGTGCGTCTACAGTTGATTCTAGTATTTCGTTTACAGGACTGGCAGGAACCAATATAAAATCTGCAATTCAGGAATTGGCATCTGAAAAATTAGACCTTAACACTGGCGGTACTACTGGGGCATTGGCTCGAATTAATGCTGGTACGGATTCAATTCAAAGTATTGTAAGTAGATTAAATCTTACTGGTAATGTGGTATTCCAAAATGGTGGTACGAATGCTAATAAAATGACATTCAACACTGGTACTACCCTAGACCTAAGTAATGCAACTTTACTTCTACCAGGTTCTGCCTCAAGTGTCAACATATTTGGAGTTAGTTTTCTAAAAGTTGATGGTGATGTAACAACTCCAATGGGATTCAGTGTTGATAGAGACCATGTAACCCAGACGGATACTAACCCAGTAAGTTTACAATGGCATGAAAATTATACTGATGGTACTACTGCATCTAATCCTGCAAGAGGATGGCAATTAGTAGGTCTTAATGATTCTGGCGTTACTAACACTGCTGATGTAGTTACATTCTATAATGCTAAAGAATTAATTGATGATACTGATGGTTCTGGTATTAATGTAGTATGGGATGCTCAAAACCAAAACTTTGATCTAGATGCAGAAGACTTTACAATCACATTAGGAACAGGGCCTATTTCTGGTTCAGTCAGTATTAATAATTTACAAGACGCAACATTTAATACTACACTTGATAATAATTCAGTCACACTTGGAACTCATACAATTGGAAGATATGTAATTTCAGTAGCTGGAACTTCAAACGAAATTGAAGTTTCTTCAAGTCCATCGTCCCATACTGACGACGGCGCAACATATACAATTGGTCTTCCAAATTCTGTAGATATTGTAGACCTTGATGTTACAGGAACAACACAATCGAGTTCATCTACAACAGGTGCATTAACCGTTGTAGGTGGTGCAGGTATCGCCAAGAATTTATATGTTGGTGGAGACTTATTTGTACAAGGAAATCAAACAATTTTAAACACCACAACATTGGAAGTAGAAGATACCTTGGTATTAGCCGGTAACGGATTATCTTCTGAACCTTCTAGTGGAGGATTCGGTTTAGAAGTCGGGCCAATTACAAGTCCAAGTGGTGTTGCTTCAGGGGTAACAGGGGCGCATAGTATTGTATATAACTATGGAACTGACCAATGGGAGGCAGATGGTTCTCTTATTCTTTCAGAGGCAACTTTAGGATCTCCTGATGTTGCAGCAGGTGCAGGTTCAAACTTCGAGTTAGGTTTATCCAAGAGATTACACTTTAATGCCGGAACAGGTATTGGTGTAGTAGCTGCAAGTAGTGGCAATGATATTGACATTACAATCTCAAATACACTTGATGGATATTCTGGCTGGTTCCTATATGAGGATGGTAATAATAGAAACAATGTTGGCGACGATAGTATAGTTGATTTTAGAAGTGGAACTGTTATGGATATTGCATATGATAATGCAACAAGTCCTAACAGAAAACGACTCACCTTTAATCACGCAAATGTAGGGTTATCAACTGCAACTGCTACCGATAATGGTGATTATATTCAATCAATAAACGTAAGTGCCCAAGGTCACGTAACAGGTATTACCTCTGGTAATTTTAATGATGACTATGATAATTATGGTTCTTGGACATTTAAAGAAGGTAACGGAAGCGAAACAGGTACAATCGGTTCTGGTCAAGAATTACACTTTGAACAGGGCACAGGAATTGAGGTAGAAAAAACTGCCGATAGACAATTAACAATTACCAATACAGATAAAGGTTCTGACCAATACATTTATAAAAATGTGGCAACCGACGATGGTACAGCAACTGCAAACACCAATAACGATACCCTTACAATTGCTGGTGGGTCTGCTCTTGCTACTGAAAGAAGTGGAGATACGGTTACAATTAATCACACTTCTGTTGGTGCAGGATCAGTAGATAATACTGGTAATACATTTATTCAAGATTTGACAATAGATGCCAACGGCCACATAACCGGTGTTGAAAGTGGCACTGTTACAGTTGGTAACGGAACAATTTCCATAGAGGCAGGTGATGTCTTGTCACTAGGGGCCACTCAGGATGGTATTTTCACAACAAATCAGGGTGGCGATGAAACCATAACAATTAACCACGATGATGTAACCAGAACTGATACTACATCAACACAGAACGATGGTTATGGAAGTACATTTACAGCAGTTGATAGTGTAACTTCTACTGCTGAAGGTCATATAACAGCTATTAATTTAAAAACTGTGACTATGCCAAGTGAACAGACTATACCTACTCCAGGCAATGGTACAATCACATTTGCAGGTGGAACTGCACTTCATATTGACGAGACTGATAAAACCATTAGTATGAATCAGAATACCGGTCAGACTATTACTATTGATCACGATGATATAGGAACGGGTGAGGCCACTGGAAACCAACTTACCATGGGATTTGGTTCGGCAGTTGATTTGGTTACTCAGGTTGTGGTTAATGCACAAGGGCACGTAACATCTTGGGGTAGACGATCAATTAAGTGGCCATCAACGCCCACAACCATAACAGGTAATGCTGGATCTGCGACAGTCCTTGCAACAGCAAGAAACTTCTCCATTACGGGAGATATAACAGCCAGTGCAGTATCATTTGATGGTGGTGCAGCTGTTGCATTAAATGCATCAATAGATAATAATGTTGTAGGTAACGCGCAACTTGTTAATATGGCTGCAAATACAATTAAGGGTAGAAAAGATAGTGCTGGTGACCCTCAGGATTTAAGTGCAGCTGATGTGAGAGGAATACTTGGGATTGAAGCAGGTGCAACAGCAGACCAAACAGCTGCTGAGATTAGAAGTCTTGTTGAGAGTGCAACAGATTCCAATGTCTTTACCGATGCTGACCATAGTAAATTAAATGGTATAGAATCAAGTGCTCATAACCATTCCATTTATGGTTACAATGACGGAACATCTGGTTTTGTAATGTCAAATGGATTAGGTGGGTCTAACCACATTTATATTATTGGTGGCTCAGGTATTAGTGTTGCTCAAGCAAGTAACTATAACGGTACTGGCGATCATGGTTTAAGAATTAATTGTGATGTAGTTAATACTGATAGATATGTAAATTCAGCATCATTTAATACAAGTAATGGTATATTAACACTTACAAGAGCTGGAAGTGATAGTTCAACAATTACTGTAGACTTAGACGGTAGATTTACAGATAATGGTTATGCTGATACTATGAACCAGCATGTAAGAACAACAGATACCGTTCTATTCGGTACAGTCAGATCAAGCAATGATGTTGTTGCCTACTATTCATCTGATAAGAGATTAAAGGATAACATCAAGCCGATTGAAAATTCACTCGATAAGGTTAATAAATTAACAGGTTACGAATTTGATTGGAATGATAAACAAGATATTTACGAAGGGCATGATATAGGTGTTATTGCTCAAGAGGTTGAAGAAGTAGCTCCGGAAATTGTAGAAACAAGAGAAAGTGGTTACAAGGCCATTAAGTATGAGAAACTTACAGCACTTCTAATTAATGCAGTAAAAGAATTAACAGAAGAAAATAAACAAATTAGGTTAGAACTAGAAAACCTAAAAAGTATAAATAGATAGGTAAGAAGAAAAAGATATGGCTATATATTCAAACCTTACAGTAGACCAAGGGTCTAACTTTCTTGCATATGTTGATGTAACAGATTCAGAAGGTAATCCCTTGGACTTAACGGGTTATAGTGTTGCAGGACAGATAAGAAAAACTTATTCTTCCTTAACTGCTATAAATTTTTCGGCTGCAGTTAATAGTGCTGTAAATGGTACTATTAGTTTAAGTTTAAGTGATACTGTAACTAACGGTATGAAGGCAGGAAGATACGTTTATGATGTTGAAATTCTGTCTTCTGGTGGTTCCAGAACACGAGTTTTAGAAGGTCAAGTAGAAGTAACACCAGGAGTGACACAGGTATAATGACTCAGAGACTAAAGGCAAAAATTAAACAGGCAGATACTATTGTAGCACAAACAGTAAAGATAGGTTCAGGTTTAAGACTGGGAGACTTATCTGATGTAGATGTTACAAACCAGGCTGATGGAGTTATGATGATATTTAATTCCACGACTGGTAACTACGAGGTAACGACACAGATTCAAAACGAGAATCTTAATATAATAGGAGGCACATACTAGTGGCTAAATTAACAAGAATTAAAATTCTTACTACGGGTGCAACCACCAGCGCTCCTAGTAATATCAAAACTGGTGAATTAGCATACTCTTATGTAGCTGGTACACAAGGAAATAATGGTGATAGATTATACATTGGTACAGGCGCCGAGAGTGGTGGTGTTGCATCAAATGTTGATATCATCGGTGGTAAGTATTTTACTAATCTATTGGATCATGTACATGGCACAACTACTGCCAATAGTGCATTAATTGTAGATAGTAATAAACATATAGATGAATTAAACCTTGGTGCTCTTGCACTTGAAGCGTCTGGTGGGTCGGGTCAAGTTGTAACAGCAATTTCAACAAGTACTACACTATCAGGTGCTAGTAATTCTCAATTAGCTACAGCATTAGCAATTAAAACATATGTTGATACAGAAATTACTGCACAAGATATAGATTTTTCAGGCGATAGTGGAACAGGATCGGTCGATTTAGATTCACAAACATTTGCAATTACAGGTGATACAGGTATTACAACCGTTGCAAGTGGTCAAGGTCTTTCTATTGACTTAGATGATACTGCAGTAACTGCTGGTTCATACGGTTCACAAACCCAGATTCCAACATTCACTGTTGACCAACAAGGTAGATTAACTAATGCTGGTCAGGTTGCAGTTGCTACTGCTCTTACTATTGACTCAGACGGTGTTGCAACAGAAGATGTTGACCTACTTACTGATGACCTAAAAATTATAGGTACTACAAACGAAATCGAAACTGCAGTATCTAAATCTGGTACTGATGTAACATTACAAGTTGGTTTACCAGATGATGTAACAATTGGTAATGACTTAACCGTAACAGGTGATTTAAATGTTAACGGTTCATCTATTAATCTTGGTAATGGTCTTACCGATAACGTAGTTATTTCTGGTAACCTTACAGTACAAGGTACTACAACTACTGTTGAGTCAACTACAGTCACACTTGATGATCCAGTCATTGCATTAGCAGATAATACAACCTCAAATACATCGGACGGCCTTGATAGAGGCGTAAGATTTAAGTGGGGAACAGGTTCTGCAGTTGCTACTGGTTTCTTTGGTTTCGATATTCAAACGGAAAGATTTGTATTCCGTAAAGACGAAACGGTATCATCCGATGACTTTACTGCACCTTGGAGTGATGCAGAGTTTGGTGATGTATATGCAACAGGTGCAGACATTGGTAATATACAAATAGGTATTACTGGTGATAATGAAATTGATACAGTATCTGGTAACTTAACTATTGATTCAGCTGGTGGGTTAACTACTATTGATGATAATTTAAGTGTTTCGGGAACTGCCACAATTACAGGTCAGGTAACATTATCTGACGGGACAGGATTAAGAGTATCCGAAGGTGGTACAGGACAAAGAAGTTTCACTGGAGACGGTGTATTTGTTTCTAATGCAGCTGGTACTGCAATGACACAACTTGACAGTTCTAACCCAGTTCCTAATAATAGTGATAACCCAGGCGCAACAACAAACGGTGATTTAATACAGTTTAGTACTACTGGTGTTCCTATAGTTACAGACATTATTGATGGTGGTACCTACTAAGGTAATATAAGTACTTCTATATAACTCCTGTATATACAGGGTGAATGACATTTTTATATAAACCCTATATAGGGATTGAATTAGGAGACGCCAAAATTGGCTAGATTAACGAATATAAAACTAAGGCGTTCTGGTACATCCGGTAACGTTCCGACTACGTCCCAGCTAGACCTGGGCGAATTAGCAATTAATACCTACGATGGTAAACTTTATCTAAAAAAGAACGTCGCAGGAACAGAAAGTATTGTTGATATTGGTAGTAGCCAATCTGCAGTATATAAAGAATATGTTTATACTGCTACGGCTAATCAAACCACGTTTTCTGGTTCAGACGACAATTCACAAACCCTAACATATATTACAGGGTACTTACAAGTATTTTTAAATGGTGTTCTATTAGAGAACGGAACAGACTATACTGCAACTTCACTTACATCTGTTGTCCTAGTAAATGGAGCATCAGCAGGTGATATATTACAGATTTCTACTTTTGTAAAGGTATTAGGTACAGGAGATATTGTTACTGATACTTTTTCTGGAACTGGAACTACTCCCAATTATACTCTATCAGCAACACCGGATAATGAAGATAATATAATCGTATTTGTTGATGGTGTATATCAAGAAAAATCAACTTATTCCGTTTCTGGGACTACTCTTACATTTGATGCAAATTTACCCAACGGGGCAACTGCTGAAGTTGTTATAGGTAGTAATAACGTAACACTTACAGATATTGCCGATTTAAATATATCCGGCAATCTTGGTATAGGAACAACTTCAGCCCAAGCAAAATTAGATATTGAAGGAACTCTTGCAGATCCTCCTGTTATACGTTTAGCCCAAACAAGTAATCTATCACAAGGCGATACAACAGGCAAGATCGAGTTTTATAATACGGATGGAACTGATAATACACCTGGGGTATTTGGTATTATTCGTGGTATTGCTGGCCCATCTGGAGGTGAAGGTTCACTTCAATTTTTAGTTGATATGCCTTCAGAAGGAACTGATGCATCTAAAGTTGCATTACATTTAAATGCAAACGGCAATGTGGGTATCGGCACTGATTCTCCTTCAGCAAGTCTTCACGTTGAAGACAGTAGCGGCGCTACTTTATTCATGGGGGACACAAACGGTAGAAATTTAAGATTTAGAACAGCAAATAGTGGTTCGCAAAATACAAATATTTCATCTTATGCTGGATTGTATTTGGGTGGTGCTGACAATCAAAATCATATGTTGATAGATGGTACTGGTAAAGTTGGAATTGGGGTAACTTCACTAAATGCTAAACTCCAAGTTGAAGAATACGGAATCGATACAACAGAAACTTCAACAACTTCAACAACGCAAGTTGCAATACATACATTGTCTGCAACAGTATTTCGTTCTGCTAGATTTACAGTACAGGTTACAAACAGCACAGATAGTACATATCATTTAACAGAAATTCTTATGATTCACGATGGAACTACACCATCTATTACAGAATACGGTACTATATTTACTGGAAGTGCAGAGGCAACTTTTGATGCCGATATTTCTTCGGGTAATGTAAGATTACTTGCAACTCCTGCATCGGCAGATTCCATGGAGTTTAAAGTTGTTTGTCATAGTATAACAGTCTAAAGTTTTTTTATTATAAATAGATTATATAATTACCCGTGGAGAGTGAAACGGTATGGCAACAGATAAAAATTTTATAGTTAAAAATGGTCTCGAAGTAGGAGGCCAAGAAGTAATCAGTTCATCAGGCGTAGTAACATCTGCGGCACTTGGTGGCCAAACATTATCATCAACTGATTCCCCCACATTCAATGATTTAACCCTTACTGGAGATTTAAACCTAAGCGGTGAATTAAATATTACCGGTGATATAAATTCTCTTTCAGTTACAGATTTAGATGTCGCAGACAAAACAATTACATTAGGTGCAGGTCAAGTTGAATCAGCATCTGGTGGTAGTGGTATTATTATAGATGGCTCAAGTGCGAGTCTATTATGGAATGAAACTAACAGTCAATTCGATTTTAATAAAGGTATTACTGTTGATGGTACTTCTCAATTTACAATTGGTTCTGGTGAAGAAGTAGATTTTTATCGTAGTGCAAATGCAAATCTTAAAATTACTCTTGGGTCGGCAAATGCTGAAATAAGTAGTGCAGCTCAAATTAATTTTAAACCAGAAGGTACCACTGTATCAAAATATCAGCTATATTCAGATAAGTTTTATATTAATGGACCTGATGTTGGAATTGGAACTAATAGTCCAAGCGAAAAACTTACTGTAGCAGGCCCAATAGGGGTATCTGCAACTGGATATACTGCAAATGCAACTACTGCAAACTTTGGCTTGTATACTTCTGGGTCTGTTGATACTACTTATATTCAAATGCCTGCAAGTGGACAGTTTCAAGTTTGGAAACCTTCTACAGGTGCAGTAGTTACTGTGTTAGAAAGCGGCAATGTTGGTATTGGAGCAAATTCGCCTGATGGTAAATTACACATCAAAGGTGGAACAGCAACAGATGACGCATCTCATATCTTATTTGAAAACACTCAAGGTAGTAAAGTATTTGCTATTGGTGGTGGTTCAACAGGCGTAACTAATAATAATTTATTCTTTAGAAACGTAACTGATAACACTACACCTATGGTTATCACAGATGCAGGTAATGTTGGCATAAATCAAACTAATCCTAGTCATAGGCTTCAAGTAGCTGTTGATGAAGACGGCGCCTTTATAAAGAGAGACCTAGCTTCAAACGCTGCAAACTTATCAGAATTTAATACCCATAGATCGTTACTTCTTTTAAACAGAAACTCAGGATCTTATCTCGCCTTTGGAGGAAACGGTAGCAGAACAGATATTCAGGCAACAGATTTAGCGGGTACTCCTACTGCAAAAAATATTGCTTTAAATCCTTTTGGCGGGAATGTTGGAATTGGAACTAATAATCCTCAAAGTAAATTACATATCGAGAACTCAGTAACAGACGGAATAATATTAAGAACCACAGCTAATGTTGAACCATATATTGCATTACAAAGAAATTCAGGCAATAATGGAGTTGCAGTTTTAAGAAGTATAGATGGTGGTGATTTAAGAATTGATACAGGGGCCACAGGAGCAGCTCAATCTACTAAAATGACTATAGAAGCCGGCGGCAACGTTGGTATTGGAGATACTAACCCTCAAACTGCGCTTCATGTAAAAAGTTCTTTTGGTAGCCAAGTCCGGATTCAAGAAACTGGAGGAACATATTGGGATCTTTCAGGCGGAGGTAGATTTGATATTGAGGACAGTAGCGGAAACGTAAAAATTAGTTTAGCCCAGAGTGGCAATCCACTAATTGCTCCTATTACCGTTAACACCTCCAGTGAAGTTGGTATGGGCAAAGTTGCATCTGGACATAGACTAGATGTTAACGGAAGCGTAAACGCAACAGATTTTTCTTTGGAAGAAATTTCAACGTCAAACTCAGACACAGCAGTTGACGTATTCGTTTATGATACACGCAAAGATTCTGATGGTGGTGCATGGAGAAAGCGCACACAACATACAAGTTGGTATAACGAAGCCTCTGGAAGTAATAGAAGTTCAAGAAAAGAATTTCCTTGCGTAGCGGTTTTAGCATTTAACACAAACCAAGAATTGTGGATATATGATGGAGACGATCCTGAACTTCCCGTATGGGCTAAATATACTAATTTTACACAAGACTCTGGAGCTCATGCTTCAATAACGGCTATAAATGGCAGCATATACTGTGGACAAGCGGCGTCGACATCTAATTATAGCGGTAATGGGTACTTTCAGTTAAACTTTGTGGCAGACTATTTCTTTAGTAATATAATTTCAGTATTTAGTACACACAGACAAGGCAGAGCAGACGGGTTACTTACATCATATAATTATAAGCCAAGAGGAGATAGAACTACTCCGGTATATAGTTTAAGGGGTTATCAACTAACTGACCTAGATATAACGGTGCTTCCCAATGCACCAATCGATACTGAGACTGGACTTCCTATTCCAACTATAGCGGTTGGTTCGGAGGCAGGTGTGAGTATTATTAGGGACAATGGCAGTGTTGTTGATATTATTAATACTCAAGATAGTAGTGCTTTTAATTATATCGATAATTTATTCTTCCGAAAAGACGGTGCTTTAGTTTGGGCAGCAGACAGCGCATCAAATACAGCAGCTGAAAGATTTGTACAAGTTCTTCATGACTTACCTACCGCTGACACAAACCAAGGAACTGTGGAAAACTCTTCTGTCATTGATGAACAGTATGGGCCAAGCCATAAAAATGGTAGTGAGTTAAGATGGGCAACTACAGCAGGAGTTAAAGCTACATCTGATGCAGGAGAAAACTTTGCAGTAGGAACATCAGGTGCTTTACACTTAATAAAATATAATAGAGAAGTTGAACAAGAAGGAGCTATTGCTCATATTACTTCCGACTACAACACAGGCTATATGCTTGGTGACATCAAGTTAGCTGCTCTTGCTGATACTGATACTACAAATGCTACTGGTACTGAGTTAATTACGAATGGCACTACTTTTAGTGATACTACAGGCTGGTCAGGAAATTCTGCAACTGTAAGTGTAAGTTCAGGAGAGTTGCTTGTAACAGGTACAGCCACACAAAACCAGAATCAAACTGCAAGTTTTACATCAAGTTCAGGAAATACTGTAGGTGATCAATTTATTGTATCTTTTGAAATTACTGAATTTGTGTCAAATCAAAGTTCTGCAGGTATAATTATGGGCGGTGCCACTATTGCAGCAAATAATAATCTTGGATATTGGTATCCTAACTCTCTTGGTACACATACTACAGTAGTAACTGCTACAAGCACGTCTGTTGGGCTTAATCTTCATGCTGGTATTAGTGTTGGAGTTGCAACTAAATTTGATAACATTTCTATGAGAAAATTAACTGAGGAAGACCGCAGTTACAATAATAATAATCTTGCAGTCTATGGCACAATCAATAAGACCGCTGTAGCGACAGGCGCTGAACTTGTGGGATATACTCCTAGTAGTTCAAACAATAGCAATTATTTATGCATTAACGAAACAGACTGGTCTATTGGTGCAGGAGATTTTTCGATTAGTTTTTGGTGGAAAGGAACTTCTAATGGAGACACTACACAAATATATCTAGGTACACCAGGTACGGGAGGGGCATCTCCTACAGGAGGCTTCAATATATGGACGTATGGTGGACTACAGAAAATGTATATTTCTGGTGATTACTTTGATTATGCTGATGGAGGATTGAATAGATGGTTATTAAAAACTATTGTTCGACGCAATGGCGTTGTATATTTATATGAGAACGGTATCCTAAAAGAAGGAGAAGGGGGCGCTTCTACAGGCTCTATTAATGACCAGAAATTTAATGTTTTTTATGGTCACTACGGCCAGACAAACCCTGCAGGCTCTATTGCACTCCTACGAATTTCGGCCACAGCCCCAACCGAAGAACAAGTCAAAAAGATGTACAATGAAGAAAAACATCTTTTTCAAACGAACGCAGGTGCAACAATAGCAGGCACTTCAGATGCAGTCACAGCACTTGCATATGATGAGGACACAGAATTACTTCATGTGGGCTCTTCATGGGGAAGATCAGTATTTCAAGGACTAAATAGAGTAGAATATTCAAGTGACGTAGTAAGTACAGCAATCAGTGCAAGTAATGGATTAGTGGTAGAGGAATAATAAGATGGCAGTAAAAATTACAAAACCAGAAATTAATGTTCGCGAGAAGCTCTCTGAACTTGACAAACCTTCGGGAATTGCAGGTGAAGCAATGTTACGTGCGGAGACCCCTCAGGAACAGTTCAATCTGATTGGTGCTGGTCGGAGGAATATCTTGATTAATGGTGACTTTCAAGTAAGTCAGCGAGGAGACTATTCTTCAGCTAGTAGCCTTAGTGAAGCAGATTATTTTGTAGATAGATGGCGAACAAGAAATAGTTCCTCAATGACTGCTACTAAAACGCATTCTACTAGAAAAGTTACTTTAAATCAGACTTCTGCAGGCACTGGGTCTATACGGATAGATCAAAAAGTAGAAATTATGGATAACGAACAATATACTGATAAGTATATGACTTTATCTGCCGATGTAAAATCCAATGATTCTAATGCAAGAATAGCGGTGTATCATCAAGGATGGGATCCTAATAATACTCAACATTCTGGCAGTGGTGGTTGGGAGAGGTTAACTCTTACCTTTTGGACAGGAACTCTAGTAACGGGTAATGAGTTTTCCATACAAATAGGTATTGACGGAGACTCTAGTGCAAACGTGCCCATAGCCGCCGGTGCATATATTGAAATAAAAAATGTTCAACTTGAATTCGGCAAAGTCGCCACCCCATTCGAGCATCGTTCATATGGCGAAGAGTTGGCGTTGTGTCAGCGGTATTATCAGACAATGGATTTTACAGGGCCGCACCTTGGAGTTGTTATTAGAGCAAGCGGGGCAGGCTCTGGTTTACCCTATAATTATTTTGGGTTTCCTGTAACAATGAGGTCTGCGCCATCTCTTTCTACATCAGGAACTTTTAATAGCGGTTCGGAATACGCTGGTACTCCATCTGGGTATGAACTAACAAACACGGCGGTCACGCTCAGAGGTAATAATGGGAATATATCTGCGGGAGGTTCGCAATTTATAAGAGGCGGTAGTGTACTACTAGATGCGGAGTTATAATCATGTTTAATAAGTCAGAAGAAGAAAACACTATCTACTGCTCAACCCACAATCAGTGGATACCACTAAACCCTGCAAACCGACACTATCAGGAAGTGCTAGACGCAATCATTGCAGAAGGTGCAGATTGTTTTACTGGTGATATTCCAGCAGAACTACAAGCTGCGGCAGACGCAAAACTATTCGCACAGCAGGTAGAGGCATATAAAACAGCAAGTGCTCGATTAGAACAATATCAACTTTCTGTAGGTGTACCTGAATCAAGTGAAACGATTGTTACTGGTCAAGTGTGGAACGAAGAAGCGTTCGAAATGGAAGACGTTACAGAAACATTTGTAACTCCCGCGATTGAACCTCTTGAAGCAACAGTAGAGGTTACCTCTTATGATATTGACACTGATACCACTATAACAGAAACAGTTCCAAATCCATTAATTGTAAAAGATGATGAAGAAAGAACAGCTGCACAGGATATTATTAATAATACACCTCAGGCAGTTAAAGACCACGTAGATGGAGTATAAATAGTAATATGGCACTTACAAAAGTTACACAAACAGTTATTGCGACAGGAGCTATAAGCAGTTCTCAAATTGCTAACGGTTCAATAACCGCTGACCACCTCACTGGAGTCAATACTGACCATGTAAGTGAAGGTAGTACTAACGTATATTTCTCTAATGCTAGGGCTCGATCGAGCTTATCTGGTAGTACAGGAGTTACATACGATTCATCCACTGGTGCAATTTCTATAGGACAGGCAGTCGGAACATCTGATAGTGTAGCATTTGGTCAAGTTGCAGTAGATAATATCACAATAAATGGATCTACTATTTCTAGTGCTAGTTCAATGGTACTAGATGTTGTTGGTAATTTAACAGTTAATGTAGACGGTACAACAATAACCCTTGCCGACGATGCCATAAATTTTGGTCAGTTCTATAATAATGCTTCTGGTCAATTTAACATCAAATCCCCAACGCAAGACAAAGACATTGTTTTTCTTGGTAATGATGGTGGGTCAACAATCACTGCTCTTACCCTTGATATGTCAAGTCAAGGTGATGCCATATTTAATAACGATATACTGTTAGGTGATGGTAACCCTATAAGATTCGGCGATGACCAAGATTTAAGAATGTGGTTTGATGGCAACCATGGTATTATACAAAATACAACATCAAATTCAGACATTTATATTAAAGGTAACGATGGTGGTTCTACTATTACCATGCTTAACTTCGATACATCCAATCTTGGTAAGGCAACATTTAGTGGCGACATAATTACCCCAGGAAGTATTGCAGCATCATCTGATGCATCACAAATTCAATTAGGGTCTGGTAATAGAGCTCAAATATTCCACAATAGTGCTGGTTTATATATGAGAACCTCAACAGGGCCAGTATATGCTCAAGCAGATTCATTTAGGCATATGGCGTCAGATGCGAGTACAGATTATTTAGTATCTACTTCTACTGCACTAACTGTTAATAGTGGACTCATAAAAGGGCCTTCTACATTAACTATTGATCCAGCCGCACACGGTGATAATACCGGAACTGTGGTTATTGCTGGAGACTTACAAGTTGATGGTACTACTACAACAATTAATTCTACAACAGTAAATGTAGATGATTTAAATATTCAATTAGCAACTGGTGCAGCGAATGCTGCGGCGGCCGATGGCGCTGGAATTACAGTTGATGGTGCAAGTGCTACTATTACTTACGATGGTACGAATGATGAATGGGACTTTAATAAAGGTATTAATGTAACTGGGACAGTAACTGCTGATGGTCTTACACTTTCACAAAATCATTTTATTCAAATGGGTGGAGCAGGAGAGTTTCAAATATTTAATGATGGCTCTAATACTGTATTACGCTCTTCTGATAATTTTTTAATACAAAGAGATACAAGTCCAAGAACTTCTATAAAAGTAACAGATTCTTCGGGCGAAGTTGAGTTAAGTTATGCAGGTAGTCCAAAACTAGCCACAACCTCATCAGGCATAAACGTAACAGGAGCTGTTGTATCTTCAGCTAATGGAGCAATAACTACTGCGAACGGAACTACGGCAAGATTTACAGTAAATGAAACTGGTGGTGCAATTACAGCAATGGATGCTAGAGGTTCTACCGGTAACATAGGTACAAGATCAAATCACACTTTAGGCTTTTTAGTAAACGATGTTCAAAGAGCAACTCTTAGTGTTGGTGGTGACTTTACTGTTACTAATGATATTAAAGTAACTACTACTAATCCTAGAATTGACTATGATGGTGGAAATACCGGTGCTTTAAGATTTTACTCGACTAGTGCAGCTCAAGAACGTATGCGTGTTACCTCAGGCGGTAACGTTGGAATTGGAACTGATAATCCAAGAGGTAATTTAGAGATTGAGTCTACTGGAGTAACAAATTTATATCTAACTAGAAATGATTCTACAATTAATAATACTAACTCTTTGGGCGTAATTAATTTTTCAGGAACAGAAGATGGTTCAACTTATATTAATGGCGCGCAAATTTATGCAAAAGCAGAGGTTAGTTGGAGTGCTGGGGACTATAAAACAGGATTAACTTTTTCCACAAACCTTGGTAATTCATTAGAAGAAAGAATGCGTATTGGTTATGATGGTAAAGTATATTTTGGTAATCAAGACAATGCAGCGTCAGCAGGATATATAGATAAACAAACAAGTGGCGATTACGAATTTAAAATTCATGCTTCAACTTCTACTACTACTGATAGAGCTATAACTTTCCATAACAGAAGCAATACAGAAGCCATGCGTATTGATTCTTCAGGCCACGTTGGAATTGGACAGAATAATCCTGGAGTTAAATTAGAAATTGGTGAAAATAGTAGTAGCACAAATGTAGGTTATATTAGACTTAGAGGGCATAATACACTAGAAGGAAATATTTACAAAGATGCAACGTATGGACTCCATTTCGATACAAATTCTAATATTCAACCTATTCGTATTGATGGTTCAAAACAAATATTAGGCATAACAGGTAATGTTGGTATTGGGACAGAGGATCCAACACTAAAATTAGATTTATCTTCAAGTAGTAGTTTTGGTCTTCCTGGGACTTCAGGAACCACTCCAGTAGGTTTCGCTCGTATAGGCTATACTGATAGAACTTGGGGCGGAAATGAAATTCTGATGGGAATTATTAATGCCAGCGCAAATAACTATGCTGGGTATATCCAATGTAAAGTCCCTACAGACTATTCCGTGGCCAGGCCATTTCTCATAAATCCACAAGGTGGCAACGTTGGAATTGGAACGAGTAGTACTGCTGCTTTATTGCATGTTGAAGGAGGCGCACCAACCGGTGTAGCTAAAGACACTTATACAACTGTATTAATAGATGAAACTGAAAGTCGTTTGCAAATTCGATCAGATAATTCAGGAAGTGATGGGTCAATACTTGGATTATCTACTGGTGGTCATAACTGGGCTGTTCATGCAACTGCAGGAAATACTTATAGCAATTCATTAATTTTTGGTTATTTAAATTCAAGCAGTGATGGGAATGTTTTAAGTTCTACTACCCAAGACGCAAAAATGATTGTCAGAACTAATGGTAATGTTGGTGTAGGGATAGACCCATCTTATAGATTTCACGCATATCATCCTACTACTAACGTTGTCGGTAAATTTGAGTCAGGTGATAGCCAAGTTTGGATAGATTTACATGATAGTGGTAGTGGTAATTATGGTGCTCTTTTAGGACACGATGGTACTTTTGATTTTATGGTTGCAAACGATGCAGTCACTCAAATGTTATCAATTAGAAGAAGTAGCAGTATGGTTGAGCTTGGCGATGGTTATGGAATTGTAGCTGAGGATGGTAGAAGCGCAAATGTAACTATTACCACTTCATTCACAACAGTATTAAATATGAGCAGTCTCGGTACAGGTAATTCAAGAGGATTTTATTTAGTCACAGTTGTTAGGGACGGTGGAAGTGTAGGAACAAACTATATTGCTTTAATAGGAGCATCTTCAACTAGTAATAGTTATGTTTACGAAGTGTTAACACAGAATAGTTTAGCTGGCCAGATGAGTGGCTCAAATTTACAAATAAGATTGACTTCAGGTACATCAGCTGAAGTTCATACTACATGTGTACCAATTGGAATTCACGCAAATGATTCATAGGAGAAGTAAATGGCAGTAACAGCAGAACAAGCACAAGCAGTACATTCAGCGTATGTAAGTAGAAAATATGAATATGCAAAAAGGTCTGATAAATATATGGTTCAGTATCAATTAGGCAGAATAACAAAAGAAGAATGGGAAGCAAAAAGACAAGAAGTAAAAGACCTGATTCCTTATCCAGAAGGAGTAAATAAACAAGAAGCTTTAGAATATGTTAAAGCTGAGACAGGATGGGACTTTTAAATGGCATATACATTAAACAGAAGATTAGCACAATTAGTAGATAGTAACGGTCAGTTAAATACTGGTAAAATTCCTAATGACTATATTTCAAGCGACCATATAGCAGATAATGTTATTACTGCCTCAATGTTGCACACTTCATTTACAGTATCAACAAGTAATTTAACTGCAATTGATACTGATGATGTATCAGAAGGAAGTTCAAATCTATATTATACGGATGCAAGAGCAGATGCTCGAATTGCAGCTGCAACAACAGATGATTTAACAGAAGGTTCAACTAATCTTTATTATACTGACGCTAGAGCGCAAGCGGTTTCTATTAATAATGTTGTAGAAGATACAACTCCTCAGCTTGGGGGTAATTTAGCATCCAATGGCAATGACATATTATTTGCTGATAACGACAAAGCAATATTTGGAACAGGTTCAGATTTAGAAATATATCATACTGGAACAGAAAGCTGGATTAAAGATGCAGGCTCTGGAAATCTTTATATCGACTCAAATGGTGCAGCGATTCAACTAACGTCTGGTAATGCAGCTAAAAGCATGATTAATGCTGTACCTGATGGTGGGGTTACACTATTTCATAATAACAATACAAAATTAAATACATCTTCTGATGGTGTTACAGTTACAGGTAACCTTGCAGTCACTGGTGATTTAGATATTACAGGTAATGTTAATTCTTATAATGTCACAGACTTAGATGTGACAGATAAAACCATAACACTTGGAGCCGGACAAACAGAGGCAAATTCAGGTGGTAGTGGTATTATCATTGATGGTTCAAATGCAAGTATACTATGGGATGAGACAAATACTACTTGGGACTTAAATAATAGTTTAGCAATTAGACATACAACTGCAAAAATATTTATACAGTCAGATGATGGTCAATCAGCAAAGGTTATTTTTGGAGATGCCACTGATCAGACAAGAGGTGGGATTGAATATACAAGCACTGATGATTTAGTTTTTAGTAATAATAATTCTGATGAAAAAATGCGTATCAGATATACTGGTAAAGTAGGTATTGATACACCCAACCCACAAGGTAAATTAACAATTTCAAATGGTGGTGCAGAAGGATTTGAATTTGAACCAGGTGTTACAAATTTTAGTGTTGCGAATACAAACTATATCGCGTCATATGATAGAAGCGCAAGTACTTATAGAGATATATCATTTGATCTAGGTGGTGCAGCAACTCAAGCAATTAGATTTAAAACTGGAGGATATGTTGGAATTGGTATAAGTAATCCTCTTCAAAAATTTCATTTATATGATGATGGTGGATACTATGCAAGTATTCAAAGAGGTAACAGCACTCCTGGCGGCTCAGAACCATGGTTAGGATTATTTAATGATACTAATATTGCAAATGCTACTTATGGGTGGGCCTTTTATGACTCTAATGGAGATGGGTCTTTACAACTCTGGAATAAAAATAATAATACCACTGGTTATGATGTAATGACGTTTCAACGTGGCGGCAATGTTGGAATTGGAACGACTGCACCTCAATCTAAACTAGAAACTAATTTACATAGTGGTGCTGATAGTTCATTAATGAACGCAAATACAGTAAATGATGTTCATTTAATTAGAGCAGGATTTGGTCAAAATGCTGGTACAACATCAAATGCTGGTGCTAAATGGGGATTAAGATTTGTTGGTAGAAACGACGGAACTTATGATAATGGAAAGTCTGGAGCAATATTTGCTGTATCTGAAGATAGTGCAGGATATAACAGAAAAGTAGGATTGACATTCCACACTTCACCTTTTGATGCAGCACATACTGAACGTATGCGTATTGCGTCTACAGGCAACGTAGGTATCGGGGTTACAGGAAATCTTAATAATGATTTAGGAACACTTTTAAATGTAAACAATGCTACTATAATCGGTAATGCTACTTCTGGCTCATATTTTGGGTACAATCTTACATATCATAGTTCAGCTTGGAAATACCAAGAAAGTAGTGGAGTAGGATTACTGAGCTTTACTAACGCCGGCGACTTAACGTATAGAGCTGCTGCATCTGGAACTGGAAACACTACTGCTCCTTTAGAGGAGAGATTTGTAATAAAACAGGGGGGCAACGTAGGTATCGGCACTAGCGGCCCCGTAACTTCTCTTTCTTTTGGAGAAGCTTCTACAGGTATAACATTCTTATCAACGGCTACTAATTTTAATTCAGGTAAAGTTGCAGGAATTAGAGGAGAAGTTGGCGGAACTGGATATGGTAATTTAGCTTTTGATACGTTCCAGGGCGGAAGCGGCGGCGGTGAGCGTATGATGATTCGCTACGATGGCAACGTTGGTATAGGAACTGATTCACCAAGTTATTTTTTACATGTTCGTAGCCCTAATGCAAGTGATGATGTTGTTTATATTCACCATGATAATGCATCACAAACTAGTGGAACTTTATTAAAAGTTCGTACAGATGCAGGAGATAGCAATGGATATACTTTATTAGATGTTCAAACTAATTCAGGTAGTGCTTTATTTGTAAGAGGTGATAGAAACGTTGGAATTGGAACGAGTAGTCCATACACAAAGCTACAAATAGCTGGCAGTATATCGACTAAAGCCACCGACGGACTATTTTACTTCAGTGATAGTTCCTCTACTTCTATAGATACTTCTCAATTAGGAGTTCATTGGATCGGTAGAATTGATACAGTAAACTACCACATGACAACGTCAGCTGGGGGGTTTGCTGGACAAGCAGGAACTTTAGGTATAGCAGGTAAAGGGGGTATTACTTTCGGAACTTGTACTGCTTCCGAAACTTATGCTTCTGGAAGAATGATTATTGATGAAGATGGAAAGGTAGGTATCGGAACCACTTCTCCCGGATTCCCTTTAGATGTATCGGCTTCTATCGCCTCAACAATAGGGCAAACTTCAACCTACAACTATAGCCAAAATAGAAATTGGGCTATGAGAACAAATAATTATGGTTCTGCAAACTGGGGCGGTTGGTCGTTAGAACAAAGTACAAGTGCTGGTGGAGCACCATCAGTGGCTCGTATTGGTGTTCATATCAACGGTAATGTTGGTATTAATATGGGCGGTGATGCAAGTACTAGTTTGACCGATAAAAACCCTGCTACTGCTCTACATGTTGGTGGAGATATTACTGTAGGTTCTGCAGATTCTGTGGGTACAGGTGGTACTGCAGCAATTAGATTCCAAAATGATAACGAAAGATCAAGAATTACATCTAACTATGCATCAGGCGGTGGTGGTCAGATGGGATTCTGGACAGACACTGCGGGTGGGACATTATTACAGAGAATGTACATTACTAATCAAGGTCACGTTCTACCTGGTGCAGATAATACATATGATTTAGGATCCACAAGTACTAGATGGAGAAACTTATACACCACTGACTTACATCTAAGTAACGAAGGTAAACCAGAAGGTAATGAGGTTGATGGTACTACAGGTAATTGGACTATTCAGGAAGGAGAAGAGCACTTATATATTATAAATAATAAGTCGGGTAAGAAATATAGATTTGCCTTAGAGGAAATAGAATAATGGGTATATTAACATCAGCAGCAAAAAATAAAAGAGATTTTACACTTCAGGTTCCATTATTAACTGCAAGTAATGAACCAATTGGTTGGAATAATAGAATTACAATTATGCCAAGATATACAGATTCCTCTACTGCACATTCCAAAACTTTTACTGCGGCAGGTGATTATACAGATCCTAGTAATCACAGTGTTTCTGGTTCCGGATGGAGTTATGATGTAAAAGTAGATTGGAATAGTAGTGGATCTGGATGGTATAATTATACTTATGATACAAATTCGGGCAGAAGAGGTAGTTCAAGTTCTCCGAGCAATGGAACATCATTATTTGATTATGGTTCGTTTGTTTCATTATATCTTGACTTAGGAATAGGTGATGGGCCTCATCCAGGAGTGGGAACTAATTATTGTCATATGTCCGTGTTGTATAATCAGGCTGGAGCATATAATGCATTACAATATACTGCAAGTCCAACTCCTAACTATACACAGGCAAGAACATTTCCAGATCATTCATCGGGTGCTCAAAATATAAAATTATCAGGCCAGCATTATGGAGCTCATCAATATAGACAATATTTTTGTTTAGCTGATGTGCAAAGCTGGGGTGGAGCTGCAACATCATATTTAAGATTTATAAATCATGGAGGCGGAGCAAGTTCTAAAAGTAAATTGACAATAGCAGGAGGAGCGCTATTAATTCATGGAATGGGTGGAGCAAGCAGTGGAGCAGATAACTAATGTTAATTAAAGAAAACGGATTAATAATTTATAAATTTCCTGCAGGGAAATATAACTTTACAAATCAGGAAGAGGTTGATGCATTAAAAAATGTATATGATGATGATTTAGAATTAGTTTATACAAAAGATAATATTACAATAGAATGGGATATTGCTGATATTAATTGGTTTGCAGGACAACATATAGAAAAATATTATCCTTTATGGAAACAAAGTAATATAACAAGAGAGGGTGGTGATAATTTAACCACAATGAATACATTTATAGATGCTGTAAGAACATGGTCTAATCAAGATCCGTTACCAGATCCCTGGGATGGTACACTTGAGGAAATAACTCCATAGTACAACCATTATAAATAGTATTAAAGGAAAGTAATATGGCAAAACCAAATTCAAGACAAACATTTATAGATTATTGCCTTAGAAGCTTAGGTGCTCCTGTTGTTGAAATTAATGTTGATGATGATCAAGTAGAGGATAGAGTTGATGAAGCTCTACAATTCTATCAGACATATCACAGTGATTCTATAGAGAAGGTATATCTTAAACACTTAATAACCCAAGATGATATGGACAATGGTTATATTGCCATTAACGATTTAGTTACAGACGTAGTAAGAGTCATGCCAATTAGAGATACTATGTCTACTAATAATCTATTTGACGTCAAGTATCAAATACACTTAAATGATGTATATAATCTTGGTTTCTTAGGTTCTTTGGTCGATTACGAAATGACACAACAGTGGTTATCTTTACTGGATAGAATAATGGATTCGGATGATAAACACATTTCATTTGAAAGACATAAAAACCAATTACGAATAGATATGGATTGGGACCACGAAGTTGCAGTTGGTCAATATCTGGTAATTGAATGTTATAGAATTATTGATCCTGATACTTACACAGATGTATATAATGATTATTATTTGAAGAAATATGCGACTGCACTTATCAAACAACAATGGGGTCAAAACTTATTAAAATTTGAAGGCATGACTATGCCAGGTGGAGTTCAGTTTAATGGTCGACAAATCTATGAAGATGCTCAACAAGACATAGAAAAATTAACTGAAGAAGTCAGATTGAATTGGGAACAACCAGTCGATTTCTATACGGGGTAACAGATGCCTAGAAATGTATATTTCAGTCAGGCAGTCAGATCAGAACAAAATCTGTATGAAGACCTGGTTATTGAATCACTCAAAATTTTTGGGCAAGATGTCTATTATATCCCTAGAACTCTAGTTGATAGAGATAATATTTTAGGAGAGGATCCTGCCTCAACTTTTGATGATGCATATCTGATTGAAGCATATATTGAAAATCA